>Ga0157379_10000509_pt1 | contig 31449 bp, 37 predicted proteins | sample S25metaG_FD_121802 | JGI IMG/M metagenome (GOLD analysis project Ga0157379, IMG submission 121802) | Switchgrass rhizosphere microbial communities from Kellogg Biological Station, Michigan, USA - S2-5 metaG | ecosystem: Host-associated > Plants > Roots > Rhizosphere > Soil | place: USA... | reverse complement strand
CCACATTCTGATAAAGGCCTCGCAGAAGACTCTTCAATACGGGTTCAGCATCATCCCCACAGGAGGCCTTCCAATCAATCTTCATCCTTTCGCAAACTCGTTTGAGTTGCTCAAGGATGTCCCCAGCCTCCCGAACAGTTTTCTCGCTCACGAAATGAGCACGACACCATGCCTTTCTACCCGCATTCGATTCCTGCTCGGCAATTTCACTATAGGAACGGATGACATTGAGATATGTCATGTGATCGCCAGAGGGGTGAAAGAATTTTTTGTGGGCTTCTTGTGCGGCGTCTCGTATCTCAGAGGAATCGAGGAAGAGCTTGGAGGATGCGGAGGTTACGGATAGGATAGAAAGAACTTCTAAAACACAGCCATTTTCTTGGGCAGCAAGGAGTGACCGAGCAGCTGAGGGCTCCAATGGCAACATCGCCATTTTCCCGCCCAGCTCGGTGATTTCCCCCTTGTTATCAATCGCCCCAAGGCCAAATAAGTCCATCAAAGACACTTGGACTAAAAATAATATCAGAATTGAATTTTGCTAGACACTTTAACGAGAACTGGACTCACTATAGCTTGGATCAGGAGCATCCATGAAATCGACTTCCTCAGGATTCTGACCGAGGCATTTGAGCTCTAGAATAGACGATGATAAATTGCACCGTTGAATTTCGGGTATTGTGGCGTCTCTCAGTTTATTATAAGCGCTTTCCGTGTATAAACGGTAACAGAAACCTTCTCCCTGAAAATACAATGAGAAATCCGGAACATAGATGCGAGAACTTCTTACCAAACGACCAGCACGACCAGCACGTTGCATAGCCGACGATTTACTGATAGGTTGTAACAAAAGTGAATCAATCGCTACATCATTTCAAATTACGTTATTAAGAGATAAAGTTTAGAAAACAAGCGAAACTCACAGCTTCCGCGGTCCCGGGCGATGTACGACTTTTCTTTGCAAAAGCCTGTATCGATGACATATTTGATACCAGGTATTGTAATCGATGTCTCTGCGATATTGGTAGCTAAAATACACTTCCGATGCTTCGCAGGCGTAGGTGCGAAAACCTTTGTTTGTAGATGCGATGCAAGCGATGCGTACATAGGACATACGATGACCTAGAAATAAGGCATTACTATTTTACTGACACATTTTTGTAGCCGAGAACTTACCTGCATCTTATCTTGTGGGAGTTCTTTGGCGTATGTTCGAATGGACTGCTCAAGGCTTTCAATGTCCTCTTGACCTAAAAGTGCATGTGTGAATACGGAATAAAATACATAACGGAACAGTACTTACCAGGAAGGAAGATAAGAACATCACCAGGAGGTGTACTGGTATGTATCTGGAAAAACGTCTTCAGAGCTGCTTCAGAGAAGTCTTCCTGAGGTTGAGCAGTATAGAGAATCTTCACGAGATGCTGACGACCCTTGATATTGAGAATCTTCGCACTGCGCTGCCTTTAGCTTATGAAACCACAGCAGGAAACAAAACTACCAACTTATCATAATATCGACTAAACCTCTCAGCATCCAGAGTAGCACTCATAATCACAATCTTGAGTGGATTGTTCTTATACGCGACCTGCTTCTCTTTCTTCCCGTTTCGCTTCTTTTGGATTCCTTTCAAACTTGCCAGCAAAAAATCCGTCCTCAGGGTCCGTTCGTGAGCTTCATCCAAGATGATGACGCTGTACTTTGACAGTAATGGGTCGCCCAGCAGTTCACGAACGAGTATACCATCGGTTAAATACTTGATTTTGGTATCCTTCGAGCACTTTTCGTCAAAGCGGACTGAGTATCCCACAAGGGTGCCTAAGCGAACGTTTTGTTCTGCCGAGACACGTTCCGCTAGAGAAGTGGCAGCTACTCGTCGAGGTTGCGTGCATGCAATGATACCAGTAGCGCCAAAGCCAGCTTCAAGAAGGAATTGGGGTACCTCTGGGGTCAGACATTAATTTAGAAGCGGCAGTTGATGGAGGAATGCGGAACATACGAGTTGTCTTTCCAGACCCTGTCTCTCCAAGAATGACCACAGTATCATTCTCCCTCACTTCTCTAACAAGTCTTTCTCGGCCTGAGCGTATGTCAATTTCGTTCAGAGACGAAATGTGAAGCACTTCTACAAACCTGTCCAAATGGGTAGAGCCTTCCTCTGTTCTAATAAAGCTGCCCCTTTCTTTCCTCCAGCTGGACTGACACTCATCCTAGCCTTCTTCCTATTCCGTTGTCCGTTCTCAACTCCGTTTACACCATTTGTTTGTCGTGGGATGTCTTCATCATCTGAACTATCCATCATCACCACTTTCCGTTTCTTCGATGCATTGTGTTGAATGCCATTAACACCTTTGGATGGAATACCATTAGCTTTCGATCCATTCCCATTCCCCTGCACACGACCTTGACCATGACCGCCGTTTCCGTTTTGCTGCGATTTTCCGTGTCGTGGGGATCCCAGGAGTTTTAGAGGCGAGTTACTGCTGCCAGCGACGGATTGACGTTGTAATTTAGGACTGTGAACCATCGTATAGGCTTCGGTCATGCTTATAGTTATGGTAGGGAAGGAAAAAAGAAGACCGTAGCATGAACGTTTTGTGAAGGACGATCGGCCGTGTTTATAACAGCGGGCGCTTGTTCTGATGATCGGCCGTTGAACTGAACCAGTATGGTGAGTGCAGAGATTGGTGGCTGGCAGCTGTTTTGTTCATCAGATACTCTTATTTTATAGTCTAGTGAGCTAAGATATACTGCGAATACTCAGTTGGAACACTGTGAGTACAGACTACTGTTGAACGTGTCAATCTGCTGACTTTTGGGTGGCCAGTGCATGCTCGTTACACGGGAACAGGTAAGAAGAGATATGACTTTTTGAGCTCTTTCTGACGTTATTATTTAGGTCATGCAGATTTGAGTAAATAGTATGTATCCAATTACATGTTTATTTTATCAATGATTTACGATATCCTTTCAGTGACTGGCTGACCCATCAGCATCGAGACACCTTAGCATCGATTGTCGGCCATCCTACTCTCAACTCTTATCTTGCAATTGCTGATGGAGAAGCGATCGGTCGGGTCAAGTTCGAAATGACAGAGGTAAGCTCCGAAAACGACACGCCTTTCATGGCTAAATTATTGGAAAATAGCGTATGCTTCAGCCATGTGGACCACCCCCCCGCAAAGACGAAGATTAACTTCAGATTGGCTTTTACCCGCTGTCTATTCGGTTCTGGGGTTCATTTGTCATCTTCAACATTGTTATTGTAATCGAGAATTGTCACCGAGGTTATGCCGCTTTCACAAAATAAGTGTTTTGACCACCTCAATACTTATTCAAGAAGACCCTTACTTCCCTGTTTCTCAAACAATATATCCTCCTTCGTAAAATTGAAGTGTATGAATAATTTTCTCTCCCAAAACATAGATTGAAATACTGTATTTATGCTCCGCTCGTGTGTCGCAGTGCAATAACCAATTATAGTTATTCCGATTTGAATCGAGCCAATCTAAATAGGTCCAAACGCCCGCCAACGACTCCCAGCCATTTTTACCTTCCACGACCAACATCCCCAGTTGCTCACCTTCAAATCTCTAATGGCCTATGGCGAAACAGAGGTAAGCTTTTCTGAAGAATCTTTCCCACGCATTGAACTTGTTCGTCGGATCCTTCCGATCAGTTATCTAGCAAAGCCGTGTCCCCATGCCCTCCCAGTCGAATTGGTTCGAATAATCTTCGAAACAGCGGCTTGTCAGTCTCGCGACACTGCCGCTAGCCTCTGTCGAGTCTCTAAATCTATCCAGAAATGGATCACACCCTTGCTGTATGAAATTATCGTCATTGAAGAGACCCAATCCCTGCACACCTTCAATGTAACTGTACAATCCACTTCGTTGCGGGTAACGGGTCATACAACAACATTATACTTGCCACAATCATATCTTCCAACAGTAATATCCCCCAATTTCCTCAAGAACTTTCCTGCACTTGTCACTCTCGCCCTAAACAGCCTTTGGCTCCAACATCCATCCCCGTCAACCACGGAATGGCTTTCTCCTCGTCCTTTCAGCATCACTATTACAGGCTCCTTAAGGCGTGTATCCTTTGATCACCCTATATTCCGTTCTTGCACACACCTTTACCTCGCCGATGATGTTCCGCGACCATTCGCACTAACTGCGGATACATTCCCCCATCTCACCCATCTTGCATGCGGATATCGCCACGGCACAAGCAGCACCACCGCTTTCACATGTTTACCCTTACTTTTAGCCCAGAAGGCCAGCGAGTATTCAATACCTGATAGCCCCGAGCAACATTACACTGTGCTTTGGGGAGGGGGTGGAGGAGGGGCTCAGGCTGCCTCGCCTGGTCCACCAGTTACACACACTGTGGAATTAGAGATCCTTGTTGTGAATATGTATTTGCACGATGGATCCCCGGATACGCAAATGTTTTCATTGAATCGCCTTGGATTAGGCAAGGCCGCAGGCGAATGCTTGTTTAGAGCCGATCCTCGCCTTATTTATCGACCTGGTGGACTTCTTACTGCTCACTCCTGGGAGGATAATGTAGTTACTGGAGATTTCTGGACCACCGCTGAGGAGGAGGTTAGATTATTATTATTAAAGTAAGTGTATCTCCTACGTTGGACACTGCGACGTTAACCATTAATCTGGTCTTTCAGTACACCAAAGGATGATGCTTAATCGCCTCCCTTGGTTATCCCGAACTACACCAGGCTTGTCCCGTCCCGTTTTGCCCAAAGTTCTCTTTGCACATACATAGAGTTATCAATGTGTTTCCTTGATCTCGGATTCTTAATGCAATGCGTTCTGCTTCTGTATCGACTCACTATGGTATCCCTTTTACATACCGTATTGGCCTCAAGGTTTTTCGGATGTCAAGTTTGTACCCCATGATGAGGCTCTACTTCATACCGTGGGTCGTATATCGTTGCAAGACTCTTTCAATTAAACTTGAATTAATTGCATTCCGTGTTCCTGCAGGTTGGGGAGACCTCAGAAGGACCTGAGATCTGCGCATGCAGATGAGATGCAGCGGAGCGTCACAGATAAATTCGGATAATTCGCCTATCCTCACTTTTATCTAGCATATCTGTAATCTCACCAGCTCCGTCGCCCTGAAGATCGCAGTAAGCGGGACAGAAGGCAATAGAAGTTTCACGGACAGTCGACGCTTCTCAGCCGCAAAGGTCACCAGTCATCGACGTCGGTTGCGGGGATGAGGAAGAAAGGAGCACTGATCTTACTTCCTATGCTCCTAGAGCTCAAAAGGCCATACATTTGCCACGGGATGGCGATGGAACGTTCGTGATGAGCTGGAAACAGCTGTCTAAGCTCACGACATATCTTCTGCTTCTGCTCACTAAGGCGCACAGTGCCGCACAGATGGTGGGATGAGCGTATCGCGGAGCTTATCAACAAGAAGGGACGGATCAGTGTACAAACGTAATATCCATCTGTGGTGATGAGGATACCGCCGATGTGGATGGCGTGTGCCTTGCAATTCCCGATTTCTAGTATCCTGGGATTATACTACAGAAATCTTCTCTACTGTCTTGAAACAGCTTCAAAGCACAAATATACTATTGCACGAATTATTCATACAAGTGGCTCTGATGACACAATTAAGAAAGAGAAGCAAGGGAATGAGGCTCAAGGTCTGTTACACCTCTGTGAATATCCGAACTGGAAGCGAGCGGAAGACACGCAAATTGCCGGACGCCAGAACCCAACCAAGTTGAAAATAATTCTGAATCAGCACCATTGAGATACGACTGAATCATAATGCGAGATACTTGTTCAAGTGATATTGCCCCTTCTTTATAAACCCTAAGTAACCACCAGTGCGTCTCCTCGTCAGCGGCACACCGTGCCAAAATAAAGTACAAGTACGTCCTACCTCATCTCAGCCAGCCATCCCCTTACACTTCTACCCTCTCATGGCTGACTCCCTTGCTACATACACTTCCCCTTCGACTTCAAAACACGGCTTAGATTCGGAGACTGCTTCAATAGCGTCTCTTGAAGATGAATGGCCGGTCTATACTTCGGGCGCGCCTTTGAGTCGCATGATACCGCTTGAACAATGGTCGTCTTCTGGGGAGACGGACGAAGAGGTGGAAGAGGAGGAGTCTTGTGAAGAGTTGGAGTATTTAGTGCGAGACGAAGAAATCAATTATATCGAGGAGGACACGACCTTCTTCGACCTAACCCTTAGTGAATACGATGGGGAGGACTTGACACAAAGCACATGCATTCAATGTTCTAGCCCTGAGCATGCTCAAGACACCATTGACTATTTCGCCGCGAACGAATCTCCCTCCATGACACCCCGGGTACGTCGATGATCTTCTTTCACTACCGGCGGTTCCATTTACCCAGTTTTCATAGCTCTTGCTGTATGCGACCCCTTCGTATCCTTCCCGCCCCCTACTAATCAGACACCTTCCTTTCTCATCGTACTCCACCCGCGAACTGGCAGTTTGGAGGTACTTGAACTCATCAACGCTGAGGAGAGATGAATGGAACCCTGCTCCGCCTGCGCTCTTGATCGAAGAAAGGGAATTAGGAGACTCGTCTTCGGATCGACTGGCGCGTATCATTGAATTTGGAGATGGATACGAGAGTGAAGAGCGAGATAAGGAAGCCTTTGTTGTCATGGATGGATTGTCCAGTCTCGAAGATAACCCTTTGGAAACCGAATATGACGTGATAGATTTCACGCGGCAAATGCTTCAGGTAAGTTATCATCCCGGGTTCTTTTCACCTATGATTTATTTTTATTTTATCACAGAGTCTCGTGTTTCTTCACGAAAACAACATCGCACAGGTCTCATTCACATTTCATGACCACGACTCTCTTAATATTATGATGGATATCGGAATGGCTCCCCGTGGTACCCGGTTCTCAAGAATGGATTTCCCCGTCAAGTACTACCTTGTCGATTATTCAAAAGCCACTCGATTACGGCTTTCCAGTCGCCGCCAACTTTCCCCCGTCGGTCGCTTTTCCGTAACACGAGGTCGCTCAAGACACCCTGTTCATCTTACTTCCTCTCGCCCAGGACCAATCAGCGATTGGAGTGAGCCTACGGATGACCCTGGCTCCGTGGAAATTAAATCACATTCAGTCCCTAGGCAAGGTCGTCGACATTCCAGGATAGCCGAAAGCTCTAGTCGGTTTTACTCCCCTGAGGATGAGTCCGCTACACCTACGCCCAAGCAATTTGTATTCTTTGTTGACCGGAGACAAAGGAGTTCCTCGGTTGACCTTTCGGATCCTGAAGCAGACTCTGTGGCCGACTCAGAAGAGTTCTCTTCGGATGACGAGGAGACAGTCAGGAGTGTGACGCCAGCTACTCGAACGGCGCTGTTTTCGGCAGATATGAAGAACCTAGCGAATACGCTGGACCAGGTTGTTCCAACGGTCAGTAGGATTTTCACTTTGTTTCCAGCATAAAGCGGCTCCCCCCCCCCTGCTGAATTCAATGCTGACTAGTTCCCCTTTCCCAGAACTCCCGGTTACAATCTCTGCTCCATCCTATATTACAATCTATGCGTCGGGCCAAGGCCATGTGCCTTACCGCGTCAGACGTGCTAGAGAAGTTTGAATACGAGGTTCGGAAGATGCACCTGAACCTTCGTTAACCTTTCTCCCGGATATTCCTGGATACGACATCTCCGAATCGGTCTCCCCCTCCCCTAAAAACGATAAGATTCGAAAGTTCATCCCCTCTTTTCCTTGTGACACATTGTCTCCTATGCCTCCCACCTGATTGCATGAGTATATGCACGCCTCCATTTTCATTTGACTGGTTTTGGGACGATCATAATGTTCAATCTATGCCAAATTTGATTATGGCTGATGGATGTGTCCTACTGGCGGTTAACAATGGTCGTATTTGCTTTCAAAATCAAAAGGTGGTGGAAACAGAAGACGCTCGACCCTGTCATCTACATATCGGGCAATGTTTGGAGGAGCAATCTGGGTTGGCGTTTTTGAACTTGATTCCTCTCCATTTATGCGAATGGCAGGGGCTTGGCTGGGGCTTGGCTGAGGACAGGCCTTCATTTGCGATCTCTTGGCAGTAATCTTATTGGGCCTATTTGACATTAGGAACCTTTGCGAGCGTTGGAGTCGCTAACCCTGTCTTGTCTTTCTGTCATGTCGAGCGTTTGTCGGCTTTCACCTCCTCTAGCAGCTGCAGGTTGCACCCTTTCCTTTGTGTCCTTCATAGATACCAATTACCGTACTTTTGTGTTTAATTCGCCAACTATCTTACATATATTTCTCAAGTATCAAGTTGTCAATGAAAGACAATAGTAGCATATTTTCTCATAATGGGGCGATATTCGGAGCGCATATTAGAATCTCACTGCCGAAGAGAATGCAATATAACCGAAGAAGGTAACCCTTACACCCATGTATATACGTGTTACCACGTTTCCTGTACGAATAAACTTCTCTGCCCTTCAGCTATCAGTTCACAGGTTTTATCTTCGGCGATACTCAAGGATCTTCGTATCACAGGAATCGGCACGTACTCGATTCCGTAGCGTCATGCCATAATTGTAACTTCTATCGGCTTTGGACATGCAGTATTTTTGAAATGGACCTTTTTCTCGGTATTTCCTGTGACAATCCGAGGGGATCTGACCAAAGAACCTTCGATTTCCGAACTATACACAGATGATTCCCTTTGGTCACCATTGAACTATGTAGTATCCCCCGCAAAGAACACACGAAAAGAAGACTGGATGAATAATCAAAAGAACATTCGATAACAATAGATTGTGTATTTCTGGATAAATTCGAGTCCTAAAATATTCACCTCACCTCAAGGTTTTCTTACCAATCGAACTCCAAAGTTTATACTGCCGGCATCGGATTCACCCCTCTGGTAGATAACAGAAGAGGGTATATTTTACAGAAGTTGAAGAGATGTTTCTTTGTGCCTATGTGAGTATTTTCGTTTTGTAGACCTCGGTTTATATTCTGTTCTAATTCCATCCATCAGAGGTGCCCAGCATAGTCTTTCGGCCAAACTTACTATCTCTTCTGGGAGGATATTCGTATTTGTGGCGGACCCGTATGGAGATTCTGCAGGAGAGTTCTGGATAGTAGGAGGAATCAGGGATATCCTCTGAGAGATCTGAAAGGTATGTGGTGGTTCGACCCATCAAGATCCCAGACTCCTTTGCCCTTTAGTTTAGAGAAATCCATCATGATGTATAAGGTGGTAGATTGCACCCGATATAGATGTTGGGTATCACATCGTACTTTCTACGTCTTCACCTGGCTATACGTCCCGCCGTGTACTCCGTAAGCTGGTGAATAAGAAGGAACGCGAAAATTTCCTTACCAATAGACAGAAGAAAATGGGATTTCAACAATGTTCACTCAGTTGAATAATTCTCAGGGGAAAGAAATCGCAATGCTTTTGAATATCTCCTGTACATGTCGTCATGTCGATGCCGGACTAGAGGTAGATCAGTTGTATTTCGGTTTGCTGGTGTTGCGCGAATCGCCGGAAGAAACTGACCCCTTTAACTTCCAATGCTTAAACAATCAAGTTACAGCAGCTTCGAAAGGCAGAGATAAGGATCTCTCCAACAAAAAGGAGACTTCTGCGATTCTAGCCTGCCATTGATCGTAAGTTGACTGTTGAATGAACATCATGAGCATGATTGAGAAAATGCGAGAATGAACTGACGAACCGAAATAAAACAGAAGAGTAAATAGGTCCGTTCAGATAAGGAGTTATGAAAGTATACACTCAATCGCATGGGTAACTTAGACAATAGGCGTATCCGGAGGAAGCCGTTGAACTCTGTTTTCTTTCTTATCCATGCTCTGCCGCTGATACGGCATATGGAGATAGGCGGTGGTGTTTTTCCTTTGGAAGTTCGATGATGAGTACATCTGAATTTACATGAAACGTGCGTCCTGGTTGTCCGATGTCCGATGAGTGAGCTTTTAGCTACGTATAACTGGATAATGCTCACTAGCTGATCTGTAGAGCGGTCCTTTGATTGAACGAAATATGTGCAGGATCCAATATTGGAGTTGTGTTGCTGGAGATGGGAAAGGCTTACGGTCCATTTGGTATCGAATCAAAGCATCAAATGTTTTATGAGAAAAGAAAGCACCAGAACGATCAGAATAATAATATTTTCAACTGGTTATGCAGAGGTGTGACACCAGAGAGAGCACATTAAATTCTTCAAGTGCGGAGAAAAAACTTTCTTTAGCCAGTATGATGCTCATGACCATGTCCAAAAACAGAGCTAATTACGAAGGGGAGGAAAATACCAGAGATTATAATCAATAGTCTTTGCGATTTGGGAAGTTCTTCCGGAACTGAGGTATCATCGTGATTATGGGAGTGAGCGCCAACGGGTTGAAGGACAGTCGCAACGTAGAGGAAGGACCCTCCCTAAACGAGTCACATTTATCAGTGAATAATCATGGGGCCATGTAATTAGGCCATACGTACTGAAATGAGCATGGCGACTCCGGTCCATTTGCCAGCCTGGGAACCGAGGAAAGTCAGAAGGAAGAAAGACACTATTGTACCGAGAGGTGTAGCGGAACTAAATATCAGAACATGTCTCCTAATTTCGAATCGTGAGAGAGGCGTGTTTATCAGGTATGACCCAAGTGCTAAGGCAGCTGGCGCTAAAAACAGAATTAATGAGCATTTACTTCAGGTCACGGGGAAATTCACCAACATTTGTGGATAAGGAGGGCTAGGAAAACAACAAAGGATAAAGTCGAGTCTTCTTCTTCACCAGCCGTTGATGCACCTAGAGCTAAGCCATCTGCTAGTGAATGGATAGCCAGACCCAACGTAAGGGGGTATGCTGCGAGACCGCGCTGCAATGAGTTGTCATTATTAGAAGAACGTGCTAGCCTTCTGCCTGGGGGTTGCTCGACGTTCATCGTCCCCAGATCATATTCTTCTGCATCGATATCTTCTGTTGGTGACGGGGCACGGAATATTTCTTCAGTTGCGAGAGCTGTGTGTGATGGGTAGTGGCTGTGTTTACTGAGGAGTTGTTCCACAATCAACATAAATGTAAATCCGATCATTGTAGACAGAGCAATTTCCGATGTTGCTGAAAGATAGGTATTTTTATTTGACGGATTAGACCGGTATGCAGCTTCAACTCCTCTGCAAGAGGAACGGAAGTCAGCGACAATTAGGGAAGTAACGAGAATACCTACTCAGGAATAATAATCCCTAATGCAGCACCAAGGAGTAGACCGTTCCCAAATGTTGAAAGTTGAAGACGATGCTTGGCTGTCGGGAATACGATAAAATTAGACACTTCTAAAGGTCTTGGGGAGCCCACTCACCAGAGAATGGCAATGAAAGAGGTAAATTCCCAATAACAAAGGATGACACTCCAAGTGCCAAAGAAAGAAATAATACTCTTGCAAGTCCTTCCACCATGTTGTTCCAGACGAAGGCACGTCTTTCGTTAGTTTGACACGTGGGATATGTGTACTGAGGCTTGAGCGTCTTCGCCAAAGAGTCAGGCGTGACGCGCTTTTGAGCTCCGACATCTGGCGACTTCAAACAACTTTCTTCTCGATCTGACGCGTCTTATACCCTTTGGCCTACACAACGCGCTCCGATGCCTAAACTCGATAAATTTGCAGAGTTTAAGAGGGCAAAGGAGGGTGCTCGTCGAACGTGGAAGGTGTGTCATGGAATCTGTCTATGGACGCGTCGTCATTAACGCGTCGCGACAATTTAGCCTACTGAGGAAACGAAGATTTACGATGAGGTGTCTGAAGACCAGTACAAAGACATTGTTAAAGGTCGTCTACAACAGGATGACTTTGTAGTGGACGACGGCATAGGGGGTTACGCAGATAATGGAATGGATGACTGGGGCCAAGCAGAAGTGGATGACGCGCATGCTAGCGAGGAAGATGACGCGTATATCAAGAAACGTAGGTCCTTAGTTATTGTGAGGAAGTATATGAAGCATGATATGTGTTTTTCAGGCCAGAAGAAAGTGGCGAAGACTACAGCAAAGCCAAAGAAAGCCCCACCTCCACCAGCCGACATGAGTGCCTACCGACCAGTAGTTTCTGAAGCTAAAGAGGAGGATTTCATGAACAATTTACTTTCTACTATGGACACCTCCGTTCCTGTTTCTTCCACTCGGAATCTCAAGCGCAAACCCTCGTATCTATTTGACACGCCATCCTCGCCTTTGTCTTCCTCATCCAGCGCTTCCAACCTACGACACCGTCCACAATCCAGATTCAATTCCTCTGACCCTGTTGATTCGGATCATAATTCTGCAGTCGATAATTTGCCATTCAGCCCAGCCAAGAAGCAACGGTTAAGCGACGATGGCAAAACGGGGATCACACCTGCTGCAAACAAATTGACCCAATTCGGCTTGAGCAGTCCCGACAAAATTGATACCAATTTCGACTCACCATATGACAATTATATGGACAATGATGACTTTGGCATGGACCTCGACCCGGGGCCAGCTGCGTTTGTCAAGAAGGAAGAAATGATGGAGGTCGAACTCCCAGCAGCACCCGAGACGAAGGTGAATTCAATAGCAGATATTAAGGCTGAGGAGAAGGAAGACAAGGATGCTTTACCTTCGTGGCTAAGCGTACACGCTGCGCTTAACGTAATGCCAGATTCTCTTGGATCTTCCGGCCAAACTTCCTCCTCTGTCAATGTTGAAGTGTTGGAAAAGGACGGTAGCCTTCATTTCTACTGGATCGACTATCTTGAAAACGACGGCAAGGTCTATTTCATCGGGAAGGTCAAGGATAAGGAAACCAAAGGCTATGTCAGTTGCTGTGTAACTGTTGAAGGAATCGAGCGGAACTTGTATGTTCTTCCGCGAGAACGCCGATTAGGTATTGCAGCTCTTTTGGAACTCATTATTTATGCCTGACTTTCTCCATTTCTAGACGATGATGAGGACGAAGCTCCTACACAAGACGACGTGGAAGATGATTTCGAACAAGTCCGTCGGAAGTTTGGTATCAAGTCTTGTGCTCATAAGTGGGTCAAGCGAAAATACGCCTTCGGTGAAGAGGGTGTCCCCGTCGGTGAATCGGACTGGCTGAAGGTCGTATATGGCTTTGACGGTATGTTAAGAATGATGCCCGTCTCTCCACTTCTTCTGACAACGGGCACAGAACCTCAGATTCCTAAAGACGTTTCGAGTCCCAACTTCTCGCGCATCTTTGGTACCAACACCAGCGCATTCGAACTGCTTGTTTTGAAACGGAAGATTATGGGTCCTTGCTGGCTCCGAGTGAAGAATGCTGAAGTTGCTCATAAAGGAGTATGTTATTTCAGATATGCATATTTCATGGGCTCAACTGAATATATTATTAGGTATCCTGGTGCAAAGTGGAGGCTACGATCTCCGATCCTAAGGATATTAATCCCTTCCCCGAAACTGACCCCTTTGCTCCCACTGAGATGCCTCCCCTCACTATCACGAGCCTCAGCGTTCGTACGATCGTCAATCATAGGGAGAATAAACGTGAAATTGTATGCGTGACTGCGCGTACTTGGACTAACAGTAAGAATTCTACCATCACGTTGTTCCTAATCAGTATATTTACGTTATTCTTAGCGCAAATTGACGACCCTAAACCGCCTTCTGAGCTCCCTTGTACAGTCCACACTCTTATTCGACCCCTGGTCAAGTTCCCCGCCGGTTTCGAGGTAGAGGCCAAGAAACTAACATCGTCTCAAATCAAACCTATGAAGAACGAGCGTATGCTTTTGAGTCAGCTACTAGGTATGTTTCGCAACCGTGCGCTTTAAGTCTGTCAAATCTGACCGTGGTATCAGTGATTCTCAATAGAACCGATCCTGATGTTATTGTGGGTCATGAATTCCTCGGTGTTTCTTTGGACGTCCTACTCCACCGTTTACGAGAATTGAAATGCGACCATTGGTCTCGTATTGGACGATTCAGGCGTTCGAGGTGGCCAAACATTGGGAGACAAGGAACTAACCTGAAGTTTCTCAGCGGTCGTCTTCTTTGCGACCTTGCCAGTGATGGCGCTAAGGTACATAACCATCCTTAATGCTTCGAAATATGCTTCTGATCCATATATGCGTTTGCTTATAGGGCATGATTGCTTCGACAACCTGGTCTTTGACTGAGATGTGCGCTTCGCACCTCAAGATTAGTAGAGAGGATATAGATCCCGAAGATCTGCTAAGCTACCTGGATGGCGACAAAGCGAAGCCGACGGAGATGGTGTTCTTCGTCCAACACTGTGAAATGGATTCATATTTCCAAATGGCTATTTCGTCCAAGGTCCAAATGCTTCCTTTAACAAAGCAGTTGACGAATCTTGCTGGTAATTCATGGTATGTTACTGTTTCAATATCGAGATACATCGCTGAGTGTCGTCCTTTAGGAACAAGACGCTTAACGGCGGTCGTGCTGAGCGTAACGAGTACATTCTTCTGCACGAATTCCATCGCTTGAAGTACATTTGTCCCGACAAGACCTGGGGCAAGAAGTCAGCACTGGCAGCCAAAGCTGAGGCGGAAGATGGTGATGCTGCTGCTGTGACGACAAAAGGCAAGAAGGACAAGTATAAGGGCGGTCTTGTATTCGAACCGAAGAAGGGACTTTGGGACAAGATTATCCTTGTGATGGACTTCAACTCTCTATACCCTAGTATCATCCAGGAGTATAATATCGACTTCACGACTGTGGAGAAGGTTGAATCAGAGGTATGCATTCCTCTCTTGGATGTACGAGATGCTCATGGCAATTAGGATGGGGAGGAAAAGATCCCAGAACCGCCATCACCCGACATTCCTCAAGGTGTCCTTCCTCGTCTTATTGCCACGCTCGTCGGTCGTCGAAGGCAGGTCAAGAGCTTGATGAAAGATCGTTCCGTCACCCCAGCAAAGATGCTTCAGGTAAGCTGGTTCTCTTATTCTGTCCATACAAGAGATCTCACATGTCCTTCTAGTATGATATTAAGCAACAGGCTTTGAAGTTGACGGCCAATAGTATGTACGGCTGTCTTGGTTTCGAGTACTCCCGCTTCTACGCTCGGCCACTGGCTGCCCTCACGACGTTCAAGGGTCGTGAAACATTGACACAGACTCGTGAATTGGCTGAGAGTATGAAACTGGATGTATGTCCATTTCTTTTGCCTTTTGGATCGCCTCCTCATTTTCTACCTAGGTTGTATACGGTGATACCGATTCAGTCTTCATTAACTCCAACGTTATCGACCTCGCCGAGGCCCTCAAGACAGCGCATGAGTTCAAGAAGCGTGTTAACGAACGATACAAGCTCTTGGAAATCGATTTGGATGGTGTCTTCGAGCGATTGCTTCTCCTGCAAAAGAAGAAGTATGCAGCTTTGAAAGTCGAAGAGGGAGGAAAGACTCGAATTGAGGTCAAGGGTCTCGATATGAAGCGTCGTGAATATTGCCAGCTTTCAAAGAACGTTTCTCAGTAAGTACTCTCGACTTCTTATACAGAGCGGTGATACTAATGGACTTCTAGATATGTTCTGGAGCAAGTTCTTTCAAGTGATGATACCGAGACCGTGGTGCAACATATTCACGAGTTCTTAACTGGTATTGGCGAACGTGTCCGTGCTGGTAAAGTACCAATTGACGACTTCATTATCTCCAAGGTACACTATTCCATCACATCTTCAGGGAAGCTCGTCTGACATTCATTTGTAGCGACTGGGTAAAAACCCCGAAGACTATCCGGATGCAAAGAGTCAACCACATGTTCAAGTTGCTCTAAAACGGAAGGCAAAAGGTGTATCGGCCAAGAATGGAGATGTTATTCAGTATATTTTCTGTTTGGGAGACAACGGAGAATCATCGAAGAGTGCTCAGGCTGATCGTGCTCACCACCCAGACGATATCAGAAAACCAGATACTAAGTTGAAGATTGGTTAGAGAACCCCTTTAATATGATGTACTTTTAACTGACTTTATTTGAAGATTTCGAACATTATCTCTCTCAACAGGTGCTCCCTCCTATCGAACGGTTGTGCGAGCCTATCGAGGGAACGGACAGGTCTAGACTCGCTGAATGTCTTGGTATGCATAATGTAGTATTACTTTGTTCGTCTGTTGATGTTTCCTCCTAGGCTTGGATCCTTCAAGGTATCGAACTGCCTCGACTGGTGAATTCGAGGATCGCGTCTTCGGAATCCTGGATTCGCAATTGGCCGATAAAGACCGCTTCAAGGATGCGAAGCCCTTCACCGTTTCCTGCGCTGAGTGCGATGGCGAAACAGCTTTCGAACCACTGTACAATCGCGATGTGGGTTCTTTCCTTATTTCTACTACTTCACACCATTGATGTCAATTGGTCTTCTAGCGAAGTCTGGTGACTTCCGCTGGGCCAAGATGTTTGGCCTGTTCAAAGCAGTTATCGAGTTCCAACCTTCAGCTGCAGCTCGACTTGCAGATTCGGTACTACATCGCTAAATATTACGAGGCTTGGACCGAATGTAATGAACCCACATGCAACAACAGAACAAGGATGATGGAAGTTTATGGCCGTAATTGTATGAAGCCAACTTGCGATGGAGAGGTCAAGTTACAGGTAAGGCTAAGAAAGTCCTTCTCAGCCTGGCCGTCGTTAACTTCTCTCCTTCAGTATTCCGATTTACAGTTGTATAACCAATTATTGTATTACGCGTCGTTATTTAATCCGGATAAAATCTCGAAGGGAGCCAAAGGGTCTGGGAAGGAAGGTTAGTACTTTGAAGGTCTTTACAAAGGAGTGTCTCTGACTCTCACCGTCTAGATGAAGTTGTGGCCCTAGTGAATGTTAACAAGGGCTTACTCGACTTAATGGCGGGTACAGTGGAGAAACATCTCAACAACTGCAGCAGGCGGTGGGTTGATCTAGATGGTCTATTTTCTTTTATGAAGCTTTGAGGTATTGCCGTTGTGTTGTGTGTAGTCTATGTATTGCATTGTATACGTGTTTTGCTCTCCAATCGTTCGTTTACCCCCCACCGCGTGCCAACGATCCATCTCGAAGTCCCAACATCACCTTCGGATCCAATGTAGTATATCGTTGATGGTGGTATACCAGAGGCAGCAACTCTTCAGCCTTCTCCATCGATTTGAGTAACTCTGGCGAATGTCCCTCTTCCACTCTCAGAACCCGCGCGAGGAATAACTCCGACCCTTGACATTGTGGAATTCCAACAGTTGACTGATCCTCAGGTTCTCCAAGAGGGATATTACTAATGAGAACGCATGAAAGAGCTCCCAGTGAACCGTCCAAGATGGGAATCATCTCGTCACTGAGAAAGTATGGCGTAGAACCAAAGGGCTCCCCTCTTGGGCGCGAAAAATGCACTGCTACTTGTGTCATTGAGGAGGAAAGTAGATTGATAACCATATGAGGAACGACGGGACGCGTTTTGGACTGCGCTTGACGTCGAAGAATGTCGGCCATTCGTGAAGGCGTTCGTAAGGCGAAAGAGACGATGGGATATGGGAACATGGCCACTGATGTGAATGAGGATAGCGTTGCGCCATGGTAATCAGGTTCTCCACCATCTGGAGAGCTGGAGGGGACCGTTGTCGTAATGACTGAAACTGGTTGAGCAGTTGCTCGCATGAGCTCGATGCATTTTGTTCGCGTCTCGTTTGTGCGGGTTGCGCTTGTATGAAGGAAGCGTCGAGACAGCGCGAACCTCATGCCAACAAGAGAGAAAGCCGTATTTCAAGAGCTATGTACCATCCAAGGTGGATTATTGAACAGGGAAGTAAGATGTACGAGAAAGGATACGATGTAGCGCCCGAGCGAGCTGAGAGGAATTTACGTTCGGTTCGATATATTCAGATTCTCCTGCAAAAGCGGATTTTGGTATAATCTATATTTTACTACCGACTGCGAATTACCCTACTTATCTTACTGAGGATATTATGAAATACCTTAGGGAAACCCTGAAAAATTGACGGAATAATGCAAGAATACTTTGGATAATACTCGAGTACGATGCTGATGACATTGAATAAAGCGTAGATGAAAGCAGTATGATTATAAGTCCAGTGATGCATGCGTACAGTTTAAATGCGGTAATGAGACGAGAACTATGCCAATATAACGAGTGCGATAAATAATATATGTTCGTTCGAACTTTTGTCAATCATAAAATTCTGCAATGACGCGGAGTAATAAGCTTCTGGGAAGAAGAGAAAGAGTAGAGAAACTAACCTCCTCCTCCACCGCCTTCATCCCCACCACCCGCACCACCCAAATAGTCGTCGTCGTCACCCTCTCCATTATCGAAATACTCTTCCACGTAATCATTATCGTCTTCTTCCTCATCTTCATCGTAATCCGGAGCTTCTTCGTCGTCTTTTTGCTTATCTTCTTCTTCCTCCTGAGGAAGTTATGGAAGGTCAGATTTTATACTAGGCCAGAAATCAGTGATAAATGCTTACATCTTCGTCACCACCACCCTCTTGTTCCTCCTTTTCGAGATCCTCGAAGTTGGCTTTGAGTGATTTGCGTTTCTTCTTTTCAACTGTTGATAAATAATTTATGAGTCAATCGGAAAGCAGCATTAGAATGATGAAGTGTAGGAATGATTCAAGGAGCCCAATAGCAGCGGAGAGGAAATAAAGGAAAGGTAACAAACCTTTGCGCTTCTTCTTCGGATTAAAGTATCCTTCGAAAATATCTGGAGGAAAGAATTCAGGATTCAGGTCTTTCCGTTTTAGAGTGGGTTGCGTCGAGGCAGTTGGACGATATTTATCTGAATAACGGGGAAGGTCTAATATCGTAGATAGTCAGTATTGAGCTCCTACGGGGAGAATATTCGTACATGCCTGTATTCTTCTTGACCTCCACTATAAAATATTGACTTCTCCTCATCATGTCCTCAAACCGCATCTGATTCCTAATATCCTCCTTGTCATTCGGGGTCATTTTCTCGAGAACAGGTAACGGTTCCATTGGAGGATATAGTTCAGTCGGTTCACGAGAGAGAGATGCAAGGTCGGCGAAGGTTAAGCCCATTGGAGGCATCGACGATCCTCCAGGAAATCCGCCACGACCACCGCCACGACCACCACGAAAGCCGCCTCTACCACCGCCACGGGACATCGCGAATTATAATAGATTGGGATTTGGTTCGAGATACTGTCCTCAGCAGCGTGTGAAATTTAGCGAACAAGTGGAATGTAGAAGAAAAAGAACGGAAGCAAAATTGAGATTCGCGAAAGTGACGCTGCGCGGAGTCACACGCGGCGACAGTGCCCACTGCCTTTCTCCTCCTCAATGGCTCCAGCGGCGCGTCCTCTGAATGCCATAGAGCAGAAAATTCATCAAGCAAGCCTGAAACAAGATAAGAAGCTCGTTGACATCTGAATATTTCCTACATTCTTCAACTTATCCTGAGGCTCGCCGGACGATATCCCAGAAGGAAGTTGACATACTCATTCCAAATCCAAATGGGCGTATTACCGCAATTAACTTCTTGTTGGGTACTGTATGTGGTGTTTGATTCTGTCAGTTAACCTGCAGAGGGCCAATGTTTGTTTTGTATGCAAGGCCTGTTCAAGATGATGCAGGATGGGAATAAGCAGATATCTTACAAGGCTGTGGCAAAGAAGGAAAATGGAAGTGTGCGCGTTCTCCCTCTCGTTATGGACTTATGCTCAATTTAGTTCCTCACGGAAAGAAAAAGATGGGTAGAGACGAGTCGATGATATTGAGTCATATTCGGGCAGGAGGGAACCAAGGGGTTGCTCTTTCATAGCTTTATCCCATTCCAGTATACTAATTATAATACCAGGGATATGGACGAAGAACCTCAAAGCTAAAACAGAATTTGAACCAAACGATCATTACACGATACCTCAAGTCTCTGGAGCAGAAAGGGCTAGTCGAGGCTGTCAGCGCAGTCAAAGTACGTTATATTCTGTCATCGCTCAGGGCATCATGGCACACTTTGACAGTACCCTACGCGCAAAATCTGTATGTTACTTATCCCACCTCAAGTCTTCCGTCGAACTCACAGGCGGTCCATGATATACCGAGAACGAACTTAACGCCGAATTCATCAAGATGTCCAAAATCATGGCAAATCCTCCCGCTTCATGTCCCGTTCCAACTCCAAATCCAAGAGACGTTTATCCTCCTCAGCCAAATCTTCATCTTCCGAATCCCCTCAAACCTGCCAACGCTCCAAATCCACATCAAATCAAAATCAAAATTCGGTATCTCATCAGGCGCGGAATCAGACGACGACCGTATGAAAACGATATCCCACAGTTCTCCGAACGTCTATAGAGCCATTCGTCAAGAAAGCGTTAGTCTTGGATGGACTTAGGCCCCCGTGTGCCCGTGTGGTCGTTGTCCGGTGTTCGATTTTTTGTAAGGATGGTGAACCCGCTAACTCTAAGGATGGTGAGTATTATACCGAATGGTTAGCGCAGCCTGAGGCAGTTGCGGCATTCTGAGGGTATAGAGTGTATTCGTGGTGAGATCGCCATGCGAAAGGGAGGAACATCTGTCTTACACCCCATTGAATAACTTACAAAAAAAATGATAAATAATTACGCAAGAAAAATAGAGAAAAAGAAAATTTCAAGTTGCAATACATAAATCCCACATTCCTGAGGGAACAAGCGGTGCATTGATTGGGACGACTTTAACTTGTCGTCTCGCTCACGCATTCTACAGAATAGTTCGATTATTTTATTCAAATTCATTTCAAACAATGAAATAAAAGAGGTACAATGATGGGATAAAGTCAAAGGTGTATAGGATGAAATGCGAGAAACAGCGAGGTGGCAATTCCAAATCTACATCATAGTCCCGGATCTGCCTGCTGTCACAGTCTCGGTTATCTTTCCTTCAACAACCTTCTTCACCGCTTTAGCCTCTGTCATTGGAGGTTGGTTAAGTCGCCGACCGGCTTTGGAGGTTGGGGGAATCAACTCGGGTAGGCGTTTTGGATGTCGACGCAAAATTCTGCGCATATGGGCTGCCTGCATGTACGCGTTCCTGCGCTCCGAAAAGATATGTTTTATACGAGCCATTGTGAGATTGCACTTTAAGGGATGTTAGACATGTATTTAGGATAGAATTTTAGCAGACTCACCGCTTTCCGTCTGATTGTCAAGTATGCCTGAGGTTCGATTCCAAGCCGATACAGCTCAGAGACTTGCGTGCGCAAGAGGTTGCGTTCTCGTAGGATAACATACCACAATGTGTGGAGATCTTGGAAAGATTTGCGTCGTAATTCAGCAGATTTCCATGTCCGGCCTATGTTGAAGTCCCGTCAGTCCTTCATGTCGTACACACCAGAGAAGATTACCCACCAGATAGCACACCCAGAGGAAGTTCTACAGCAATGTGTTCAAATTCATTTAGCTCGGGTTTTTTCCAAGAATTCTCGTCTGTTCGTTTCCGGAAGAACGCGTAGAGACCGTGGTTTGGGTTGACCTTCACATTCAAGTGAGGACGAAGGGGACCATCTGGGACTGCGCCAGGGGCGGGTCGAGGTCGTATTCCACCAGGTTTAACAGTTGCATATGTACGAGCAGAACAGCCTATGGCAGAAGCTGCTCGTCGAAAGAAAATGGACATGGAGGAAACGTCGGAGTTTGAATCGATTTCACCCTAGTAAATTCTGCCACTTTCGCTTGTCCTCTAGAACCTCTTCCGCCTCCTTAACTATGTCGAACGAGGAGAGTGAAAAGCCTGTTCGAATTCTGGATACGGTTCTCGGTGAAATGTCTTTTTTTCGATCCATCACTCGACATAGGCCTGTTGGTCTACATCGTTTCTTCCATGTTTTGGCCATGCAGCAAGCCATACAGCGCGACACAGGCATCGATGCAATTCCTGCAGATCAAATTTGGTCGAAACTTGAAGCTTGCTATGATCTAGAGGCTCTTGAAGGTCTTGTGCGTGCCCTTCAAAGGCCCTACCTGGTTATTCTTTGTGTCTAATGGCGGCAGTACAGGAAATCGATGGGTACGACTCAGCAGACTCGGACGCGTCTGGAGCCCGTTCTCCGTCCTCACCAGGACCCGAAGAAAACCTTCTCGCACATCCTCATTTTCGAATGGAATTCGAGCTGCCGTGGGGAGAATATGACCCGTTAATCGCACCCAGAAGACAGTCCTCAACCTCTCCACCTCCCGCCTCTCCAACACCTGCCCCTGCATCATTGTCACGAACTGGAAGACGGAAAGGGAAGGCTTCTGAAACAGGACCTTCGAGACGCGGAAGTCTTTTGGCGAATTTGGTCGGAGGCGAGAGCGATAGTAGCGCTTTGACGGAGAGTGACGAGGAGGCTATGGATGTTGACGGCGCCGTTGAAAGTGCCAAGCCTAGTCGAAGAGGGAGTGTTATGACAGGTACACCTACGGAGGCAACGTTAGAAGATGAAGATGACGGGACGGAAACAGCGAGTAAGTTAGCCATACTACTCTCTGTCATGTCGCTCATACGATTTATTTAAGCTCCATCGCGTGGTAGAAGACCTCGCGGTCGTCCTCCACGGGGAACACCCAGAGGTGGAAGAGGGACACCATCTGCCTCAAAACGAGGGCGTGGGCGACGGTAAGTATGGCAGGAGACGAAATTGTGGATCCCGGACTGAATTATTTGCCTCCAGATGATACATCCCTCTCTCAATCCCTTGTCAAGACTTCTTCTTTCAGTTAACACAAAAGGCAATGCCACTATTCAATCAAATCACAACGTGTATTACTCTTATGGGTCCAAAATTGTCTCGAGAAGACCCCGCGACACTATCTTTTTCATGTCAAATCCAAACTTCCTTTTGGACGGGTCTCATGTTATATCATATTTTGTAGGGACTTTCCTTTCCTCTTTACTATATAGCAACGTGCTGTGTCCTCCTCCTGGATATATCAACGTACTCCTTTCACGATGGAGGTAAATAAAATTCTTCGTGGACATAATAACGCGAAATTTCAGGCCGGGAATAACAGGTTTATTACTCTCAGTAGACATCCTTGGATTGTATTTTAATTACCCGAGATCTCTTCGATTATGGTGATCTTTCCAACAATTTGTCCTGAGAAACAAATTAAACCCTGACCGAAGCTCCCTCCAAGCCTTTCCAGCTTCAGCTCCGGTCACCTATTTCGAATCATCAATTTCCATCCCCGTAGAGTATATTCTAGTTATTTTCAAGATATGATGCGGTTTGCACTGCAGCGAAGGAGAGTTCCTGGACTCCTCGAATTAGATGGATTTTGCCATCGGTGGTCAACCCAAAGGAACCTCGCTGATATTCCTTATGTCGCAAAAATCCAAATTTCCGGATATGGTCTGATATGGCCTGATATGGTTCATGACTTGGATCAGGAGACAAAAAGTGTTTAGCTTGTGCTAAAACGCTGTATACGAAATCTGACAGAGGAGGAAAATTCCTGATAATTCCTGAATCAGGACATTCAGGCCGTCAGGTAAAATGGATTTTTGCGACATACTTGGTCAACGACTTCGTAAAGGATTACATTCGTAAGCTCCAGAGGCTTCAAGTGGGCTAGCCCAGTGGTTGAAGCAAGGTGGGAAAATGGCTCGGTGTTATAACACCGTAAGACCTGGCAACACTAGGCCGACTCGTCAAAGTACGAAGGTCGTGTGATCGATTCGCATCCATCATTAAAAAACAAGGAAACTAGTCAGTTAGCCAGCTGCCTCACGCCTAAATGGTAGGCCTACAGGGCCTGTTCAAATGAACACAAACTGGATAACAAAGTTGCCAGTGGTGCCAGTGAACGCTGAATAAAAGGCTCTGCAAAGCACAAATACTCCTCCAATGAATTAACTTCAGAAAGCGTACGAACCGAGCATATAGAGAGCTGACAGAAATGTGGCCTCTAAAATTTTATCTTTTGTGTTTATTTATTCTCATTTCAGAATTTTTCGTGTGTGCGGTATTTATTTATGTCAATGCAGTATTGAAACTCCACAGGTTCTGAACTGGGAGTTCTCTTTTCCTTTATTATAATCATTGAAAGGACTCATCAAAAAGAGTTTCATAAATCAAAGAGATAACCAAGTTGGCTTGAACTCTAAAGATGGGACTGCGGAGAGCACCTAACATCCATCTCAAGCAACGACATTGATAAATGTCCAACAAAACATGACCAAGGGCACAAGAAAATGGAATATTTGGTCCTCTATCGGATCAGCGGAAATTAAGCTTTCCGGTTTAGCTTCAATATCGGTGATGACGGGTGGTCTGAAAGTGAGTTTGTTCCATACATGAACGTCTTCTTGGGATTCGGGAGGAATTTTATCATGATTGTAATATCAGGCAGGTATCGAAAGGGCTTCGCTTACCCCATATGCTTTATACATTACCTTCAGAGCGACCACTACTTTATAAGAGCGTCAACAGAGACCTGTCTCTAAGATTTATTTTATTTAGCTATTTGAGATCCTGGAGAGAAATATCGTTTTTATATACGTATGGGAATACAATATGCAGCAAACCTGCTGGATCGGAGAGGGTGAAATAAATGTGAACTCCAAGTCTGTGCTCAAGCGAAGCGCCTAATATGCTTAATATGCCGCTTGGACATACTCGTCATCGCAGGAATGCTAACCCAATGACAACGCTAAAATACTAACACACGACGCGACGAAGCAAACAAGAAGCGAGAGGCAAGGCTTTCGCTATTTATTGGACGACAGGCCTTTCCAAAATCTGCTCCTTTTGTTTACTTAGATCCATGACAGCCAGAATGAATGAAGAAAGTGAGTTTTATTTCATACAAGCCATAGATGATGCATAGGCCATAATGCGATACATAGTTTACACTGAGATTGTTACAGATACAAAAGGATGATTTAGACAATGAAGTCATCGTTTCAATCTTCTTTGTCTCTTCAGGGTGGTAGCCGCAGGCGCAACCTCCTGTTCCTGCTTTTTACTACCAACACCATGTTTACAGCGCCTCGAATCCGAAGTATGCTTTTGACAGTCCTCGCAAAACCCCAATGATTCCAACTTACGCTGATCGTAGTACGGATCGTATTTCGTTGGTTTGGGAACCCCGCGATCCATTTTCATCTCCAGCTCGGGCTCGAGTAAACAAGGGGAGGATTTCGCGGCCATGGCTGGTGTCCGCTGTTTCTTCTCACTCGGAACATCGAACGGACCTCTGGGTGGATCCGAAGGTCGGTTCATTCTTGAGGAGAAAAAAGAGTCAATTTCTTCGCAGATAGGCCGCAGAATAAACGCAGTACTCACCTTGCAAACCTGTGGGATTGGACTGGACGCTCCAACAAATTGGAAGAATTTGTCCTTGACCTCGATTGCGGCTCGACGGCGGGCATTGGACTGTTAGTGGTCGTCAAAAACCTAGGGAGCTCGATATCTGACCCGACTCGAGGCCTTTGTCGCGGTGGACGCGTTGGCGGGTTGCGACTAAGAAGGATCGGTTCCCCAATCGGTTGAGATATTCTCGGGCGAACGGGGGGATTGTTCCGTCCCAGGCTGAAGGTATGGGCTCGAGGACGATCAGGATAAGGAGGAGGTATGTAGACGGCAGTGTATGGAGAGGGTTTATCGTCTGGGTGAGGGGTGGAAAGCTTTGGTAAGAAGCGATGGGTTCTCAAGGGCTGAACGGTGGGTTGGACAGGAGGCGGGTCCGGGAAACGTTCCTTAACGGGTGGATCGGGCCTGGTGGGGAAATCGCGGTGGCTATGGCCTGGCTCTGGATCCCGACGACGACGAGGGGGACGTGGCGGAGGAGCGGGTGGGGGCGTTGGAGGGGGCGTTGGAGGAGGAGTTAGAGAAGGGGCTTTGGCTCGGGTCTTGTTGGTGCCGCGAAGCCATTCGACTTGGGCGGGGTTAGATTGTATGCGACGACGAAGAGCTGGGTCACTTACGCTCCTGCCTGGACTCTTCCATCGTCGGGAGCTGGTCGGTGGAATAACCACGGCGGCGTTGCGCGTTCCTCGCCTTCCCTAATATAGCGGAGGCGGTCGCGTACGCTTCATGGTTTGGTTTGGTTTCGCCTCCCCGCCGGAGAGGGAGGGTCTGGGAGGACGCTGGAATCGGTGGCACAGGGGGAGGGGTTTGCTGAGCTTCCAGATACGCCGTCTTTTGGATGTATTGGTTGACAAACGCACTATCCCAAGACCGAGATGCTCTCAGCCTCCTTCTGTCAGGCTCAGGCTCAATATACGCTGGTGGAGGAGGAGGAGGAGGAGGCTTCGACAACTTGAAGGTCCTCTTGAGATCCTGGAACAACTTGCCCATGGTGGGGGATTGGTGTGGTAGTGGTGAAAGATGTAAGTAACACGAGAAAGCCCCAATAATTTATAATGCTTTTATTTATTTCGTTCAGAGTGTCCACGGTTTCGATAAACATTTCCATCAGAACCCGCCAAATATCTCATTGGGCCGGAGCTACAAATCTCTTTACAAAGGGACATTTCCTAAGCATTCCCAATACAGATGCCGTCGTCCTAAACAGGCCTTGCATGGAGCGGAGCTTTATGGCCCATTGGATGCTTGGGACGAGGTAACGAAACTCAGGGCAGGAACAGTGGATATCGGTGATGATGGTGGCGGAGTGCAGCCCACTGGGGACAATCGATAAGATTGTTTTTCGGAGGTATTGTGATTCATGAGGCTGGGTGAAGGGATAGCCGAGGATAAACAGGAGGATCTTATGAAAGAATTCTGATGTAGAAACTTCTCTCTCAGAGTTCATTCGAGCTTTGGATCTAATCCTATGACGGTAGGTACTGGTGACGCTCGGCGCTTCACACGGCGGACATGATGTGGGATGTGTTTTCGACTCACTTGCCTTCATTTGACAGACAATGACAGACTCTAAATGTGAGTATAACTCTTAATACAAGGCACGAGTAGCGTCAGACGGGGGAAAAGGTACACTTCAAGACTGAATGGAGATAAATTTATCTCCGTGTCACTCACTCATTCGTTAAAAGAAGCAACACAATGGAATATTGGCCAGGAAATTCGCGGAGGAATTTTGCCAGTATCTATAAAATATAGAATGCTTCAATATGATTGAGGGGTCGTTGTAGAAGGAGGGAAATTGGCAAAGATACACATAAGCGACTACTGTGCACATCCAAGAAACTACAAATATGAAGATCACCACATTCGAGGTGTCTGCAAATTGTATTTTCTTGGCCTTATCTCATATAGCCTCTTGATGGCCTCCTTGTCTTATTCATTAACCTGGCGACGGAAGACCAAGCAGCTGTTTGAACATTTCTAATAAGATAAATGTGATAAGTAAGGTTAGGGAAAGCATCTGGAATATCTTTTGAACGTTTTAATATTATTAGGAAATCGACGGAGCACGAGACGAAATCAGAAATGCCCTTTAGCTGGAGAAGCCCAAGTGGCGAGCGCTTGGCCGCTTAACGGAAGGAACCAATCTGTCGGTTCCTCTGACGTTCTGACCAGTGAACATCCAACATTCGACGCAGTACCGTCCAGAACCACACGGACTGTGTATCGTTCTTTCTTGACAATAATCTAACAGAATGTCCGTCTGCCCACCCTATGCACCCTTCTTCGGATTTGCAGGCGTTACGGCCGCGGTGAGTATTCCCTCCCCTTACCTTACACTGAGGTTTTATGTAAAGAAAGTGCTTATATGGTCTGTTATGTTTAGATGGTATTTAGCAGTACGTTGGGTCAATCATCAGAGAGACGAAGCTTATATTCCTGATTCTGTTATTTCTTCTTTGTTCTAAAGCCGTAGGAGCAGCATACGGAACCGCGAAAGCAGGAATTGGCATTTCGGGATTAGGGCAGTTTAAGCCTGAACTTATTATGAAGGTTTGTTTCCCCTCCTTGCCTTTGCTTTACTTTTATTGATGATTCGTTTGGGACTTGAATATAGAGCTTAATCCCAGTAGTCATGTCCGGTATCATTGCAGTGTATGGGCTGGTGGTTTCAGTGTTGATTGCAAGTGGACGTACGTACAAATCTTTGGATTCATGCTGCGTATTATCTCTTACCATGCCATTGTAGTGGATCCTAGTAAGGAATATTCGCTTTACGAGGGATTTATTCATCTGGCTGCGGGATTGGCGTGCGGAATGACGGGGCTGGCTGCGGGATATGCCATTGGGATTGTAGGCGATTCGGTGGGTAATCGGTTTCTATTTCTTCGCGAAGTGGTATTTTACAGAGGCGATTATTGCAGTGCGTACGAGCCTATCTACATGAATCAAAAGTATTCGTGGCGATGGTGTTAATCTTGATTTTTGCCGAAGTGTTGGGTTTATATGGGTGCGTCGCGTTATATTTTCACTGCCAGAAATTCTTATAACATATGTTGTTGTTATAGTTTGATTGTTGCACTCATCCTTAACACACATTCGAGCGATAATATCGTATGTTGATGTCATTTTGTACATCGCGGCGGTGGATGGACTTAGAATATTTAACTTCCATTGTGTATTTACTATGGGTGGCTTCCAAAAGTCATCTTGCATAATCCGAATCGGCCTATCGATACCCGAAGCCTCCATCTAACCGAACAAATGTGCTTGAGTATGCACGACTTTCCTTATGGCGAACCCAGTCGATGTTGGGATCGTAAATGAAAAGGAAATATATACGGTATCTCAGTCCATCAGAGAAGTCCGTTAGTACGGGGAACTATACGATGCAACCACCCAAAGGGTAATCCATTATGATCTGCCTCTTCGCTCAGGAGAACGATCTGGTGATGGTGACCTGGAGTCGCGTCTTGGCCGTTTAGCCCCTCGGCTTCGTCGTCTTGAATCTCTGGAATCAGAAGAGGATGAAGATGAGGAACCAGAGTCTGAATCTGAGGTAGAGGAAGAGGAGGAGTCTGAATCTGAATCCGAGGCTGAGGAGTTTGAGGATGAGGATGAATCGGAGCTGGCAGAGCGGGATCTATGAAAGTAATCGCGTATGAGTTGAGGGAGTTGAGCAGGTAAGAGAGAAACACACCTCCTGGTTCTCTTCTTTCCCGTCTTATCATCCTTCTTCCCTTCCTTCAACGCTCGTTCTCGTTCCTTCTGCTCCAGGATCTTATTCGCCGTTCCACTCCTGCACGCACACAGGCAATCAGCCACACAGCCCCAAACACAACATAAAATCAAGAAACGCACTTGGTCTTGAACTCTTCCGGAATCTCAACGCTAGGCTGTCCTTCTTTCCTCAGCTTAGCGAGCAAGCTCGGTTTCTCGAGGAGCTCGGTTCGGGAGGGACGCGAGAGATAGGGACGGGAGCCTTTGCATTGGTAAGTGTAATGGCCTGGAGAGAGTACTGTGAGATAGGATTTGACTGGGTAAGAGGGGGACATACCCTTTCCGAGGCATTTTTGGCAGACAGTGTTGGTTGTTGGGGCGGGGTTGTTGACTCCTGGGGTGGATTTAGCATCCGATTGTATTTCTTTTAAAGGGTTTACATACCTCTCCTATAATCAAAACAGTACCCGTCAGAACATACTTCATAATGATGCTCTTGAAGACAATTACCTGTGTGGCGCGAACTTGGACATGATGGTACTGATCGGAGTTTCAAACGCGACCCAAAGTAGTCACGCAGAAATTTCAAGAGACGCTGCCAGCCAAATGTGCTCTCCCGCCCGAATACGTTCGACAGCCTCCCTCCTCACCCACACACGCGCATTCTCCACGACGCTCCCCAGCCTCGCAGGCGCACCATGCTACATCGGCCGCGCACCCATCACCATCCCGCCTAACATCACCCTCCGCCAAACATCCGATGCCCTCGAAATAACAGGCCCATTGGGGAAAACCAGTGTAAAGCTGGAGCCGTATATGCGGATTATGTATAAGAATTATGAGAAGGCGCAGAGGGATTCGGGGGCCGCGGCGGTGTTGTCAGGGACGAAGGGAAAGGGCAAAGAAGAGGGAAAGGGAGAGGAGACAGTTGCACCAATGATGCTGCTTACGGTGCAGGAACCGCATGCAAGGAGACAACGCTCCATGTGGGGCTTAACACGCACGCTCATCTCCAACGCTATCACGGGCATGACAGAAGGGTTCGTCGTACCCTTGCACCTCGTCGGTGTAGGATACCGTGCCGCCCTCGAAGCGGACCCACGTCCCGCCTCTGTAATCGCGCGCGAAGGAGGCGGGGTTGGTCTATCAAACGAAGGCACGAAGGAGACATTGCCGCTAAGGTTGAATATGAAGCTGGGGTTCTCGCATTCGGTGTGTGTGCCCGTGCCGCCGTATATCAAGGCGGAGGTGCCGATCCCGACGAGGATCATGTTGTCTTGTACGGATAAGCAGAAGTTGGGGTTGTTTGCGGCCAAGGTAAGGGCGTGGAGGAAGCCGGAGCCATATAAGGGGAAGGTGAGCGCACTTTTTACTCTCTGCAAGTCCTTGGATTGACGTGTTTGCCAGGGTATCTTTGTCGGCTCAGAAGTCGTACGCCTAAAATCAGTCAAGAAGAAATAGACTACTCCTACATTACATTACTACTGCACACACAATTTACTGGCATTTCCCACTCTTCTCCAGCACATATATGCGCGACATTCTACTTCTATATCATCAAACAAACCAAGCAAAGAATTACATATGTATACAGGGGTAACATATTAAAGAGGTATCATGAAAGCGTCTACGGTCTTGGTGGTCGTACAACAGGGGGCGTTTTAGAAGTAAGTCTAGATGAGTGAGATAGGATTAGGTGGCGGTTCCGCCGACGGAGGCCATTGTCTAGAAGGGGAGTGTTAGTTGGCCAGTCGTAGGAATGGTGGGATGGGGAAAGGACATACAAATGGTGAAGCCGTCGGACCATCCAAAATCGCCAACTCTGCAGGCGTAAACGGTAATCGTGGCACAAGAAAAACGCGTAATGGGACCAACAACAGGATGATAACCGGGAATCCAATCGCAGCTGTACCCCGTCAATCAACAACCCAGGTAAGAAAGCGCATCTCACCAAAAACTCACCAATAGTCTGCACAATAGCCATCGTCGCTCCAAATCCAACCAGTTCCACAAGCGTAAACAACACAATTCTACTCTTCCGTACGTTATGTAGGGGATCTTTCGGGTCCGTAAGTGTTGCGTCGCTGTGGAGGTAGAGAAGACGTTTTGTGATGCCGTTTCCGGAGAGAGCGTCGAGGCCCATGTACCAGCTACACGGCAAACAAACAAATCAGAACAATTTCAACGAATTGTTAGCAGGGATGGAGGAGAAAGACGTACAAAAGCCCAGCAAGGACTCCACGGGGGATCAACCCCAACACATGCAAAAACGGCTTAGTTAATAACACGATACATAGAGCACCTTGCGCGAGATTGGAAACGCGCTGTTCGACGACGGCAATGGGGACTTCGGTTGAAGGGGGACGGTGGCCTTCTTCGAGGGCGGGGGAGGTGTAGGGGTTAGGGT
>Ga0157379_10000508_pt1 | contig 31477 bp, 30 predicted proteins | sample S25metaG_FD_121802 | JGI IMG/M metagenome (GOLD analysis project Ga0157379, IMG submission 121802) | Switchgrass rhizosphere microbial communities from Kellogg Biological Station, Michigan, USA - S2-5 metaG | ecosystem: Host-associated > Plants > Roots > Rhizosphere > Soil | place: USA... | reverse complement strand
GATCGACATCCAGGTGAACGAGTCGGACTGCCGCATCGACACCTACCGCTCGTCGGGCGCCGGCGGCCAGCACGTCAACACGACCGATTCTGCGGTGCGCATAACCCACATCCCGACCGGCATCGCGGTCGCCTGCCAGAACCAGCGCTCGCAGCACCAGAACCGCGACCAGGCGTGGAAGATGCTGAAGGCCCGGCTCTACGAGCTGGAGCTGGAGAAGCGCGAGGCCGCCCAGCAGGCGCTGGAGGAGCAGAAGACCGACATCGGCTGGGGCCACCAGATCCGATCCTACGTGCTGCAGCCGTACCAGATGGTCAAAGACCTGCGCACCAACGTCGAGACTTCCGACAGCCAAGGCGTCCTCGACGGCGACCTCGACGCCTTCATGGGCGCGGCCCTCGCCCAACGCGTCGGCGCCACCCGGGAGAACGCGGAGGCTTAGCGGCGGCCCGCGCGCTCTTCGCTAGCGCTTCAGCATCTCCTCGGCCGCGTCGAGCGCCTCTCGCGCCTTGCTCACGATCTCCTCGATCCGAGCGGAATCGGGCGGCTCGGGCGCTACTATTTGAACTCTTGGCGCAGCGAGGCTTCGAGGCGCGCCACGTCCGGTGATCGCGCTAGCAAGTACGCCGTCGAGAATATCTCCACCAGCACCGGGTTAAGCGTGTCTTTGGTGTAGGTCGCTGTCACCAGCGGTGGCAGCTTGTCAGTGTTGTTGAACGTCATCATGGGCATTCCAAGCGGCCCGGCCGCCTGCTGGTAAGACGCTGAGAGCTCCAGTTTCGCTAGCAAGCGGCCCACCTCCTTCTCGCCGTGATTGGAGTGCACGCCCGACTTGTCGTTGGCGACGTACTTGATGACTTCGCGCCGCGAGGCCCACTCACCGCGGAGGGCGAGGACCTTTTGCGACAGGAAGTTGTCGATGTTCATGTCGCGAACGGGCACGCGGATGTCCGACGACGGCACCGGGTAGTCATTGGGCCAGGAAGTCACGGTGCCGAAATCTCGGCTAAATACGCGTCCGCCGAAAGTGAATAGGATGATCGGCTTCCCGCTGAATCGCGCGTAGATATCGTTGGTGCATCGCGCCCTGATCTTCACTCTGCCGACGCGCGGCGCGGCGATGGCGCGCAGATCATCGTCTACTAGCAAGCGCCGCAAGATTGCACTGATGTGGCGGGAATCGCGCCGCGAGCTCGCGCGCGTTGCTGTTTCGCGCAGATGTTCGATGTCTTCGAGAAAGGCGGCAGCGGCGTCGCGGGTGTCATGCAACATCCGCTCGCGCATTTCTGGGTTAAGGCTCATGGCGGCTCATGGCTGAGAACGACGAAACCGACCGCCAACGCGACGCGCTCATCCTCGCGTTGGCCGCCAAAAGCCGATGAGCCATGACGAGCTGAAGGCGAAGCTGGCGGCGGTGCGGCCGCCGAAGAAAGGGCGCGAGCCAAAGCCCGCGCCCAAAGGCAAAGCTTAGTTAACCGTTACGCGGCGTACTTGATCGGCGCGCCTCTGGAGCCTGCGGTCAGGTTGATCCCGTGAATGCAGTCCTGCTGATTGAAGTAGCCCTCGCCAGAGTTGGCGATTTTTCGCCCGTTGGCCGCGTAGAGCGTCCAACGCCACTGGCGCTCGGCATCGAGATAGACATAGTAGTGCATGCGTTCTGATCCTTTCGACGACGCACATCGCCGGTACCTCTTCGAGTACCGGCACGAAGGGTCGGAATGGGCCCTGGAGGTGCGCGCCCGCGACCTAGATGACGCGAAGGCTCGGCTGAGAACTCTGCCTTTCGCGACATACAGGGGCGAGGTTGTCGCCTCCGGGGCTATCCCGGACAGCCCAATCTCCGGCTGTCCGGCAAATGATCCTTGATTTTTTGAGTCGTGAACTCCCCGATTCGAGGGGCTGCGCCAATTATCCACAGGCCAATTCGAGAGATTTCCGATAACGCCTGTGTATGAATTGTGGATAACTCAGGCGCGGTTGTCCTATAGTGTTTTGCGCAACCGCTGAATGCGCCGCGCCTTCTGCCTGAGGCTACGCGGCTTTACGAGGCTGGTGATAGGTGAGCCGCACCAGCCTGAAAGCGCGAGAAGGCCCAGCGCCAGCCGCCAACCTGAGAAACATTTTACCGCCCCAGCACACGCCTGGGTAGATTGGTCCGGGCGGAACAGCTTGGCAATCGCCGGTCAGGCCGCCTTCACCGCCTCCAGCACCTTCTCGGCGTGGCCGGGGACTTTCACCTTGCGCCAGATGCGCTTCACCACGCCGTCCTTGATGAGGAAGGTGGAGCGGTCGACGCCCATGTATTTGCGGCCGTACAGGCTCTTTTCCACCCAGGAGCCGTAGCGGCCGATGACCACCGCCTCGGGGTCGGAGCCCAAGGCGAGGCCCAGGCCGTACTTGCCGGTGAACTTGGCGTGGCTGGCCAGGCTGTCCTTGGAGACACCGATCACCGTCGCGCCGGCCTTGGCGAACTCGGGCGCCAGGGCGGTGAAGTCCTGCGCCTCGCGGGTGCAGCCCGATGTGTCATCCTTGGGGTAGAAGTAGAGCACCAGGGTCTTGCCGGCGAAGTCGGCCAGGCGGACCGGGCCGTCGGCCGTCGCCAGCTCGAAGTCGGGCGCTCGTTCGCCCTCGGCGGGTCCGCTCATCGCTGCCTCCTGATCCTGCCATGCCGATTAGCGCGGGGAGGCGCGGGGCTTCAAGTGCAGCTCACGTTGGAAGAGGCCGTCGCGCTCCAGCCGCTCGTACATCGCCTGGGCGTGGGCGAGGTTCGGATGCACCGTCGCCGACATCGCCGGCGTGCGGATGCCCGCCTTGAAGTCGGCGACGAGGTTGCGGTTCACGTCGCTGGCCCGGATCACCTTGGCCGCGAAGACCACGTGCTGGGCCAGCATGGCCGCGAGGACCACCAACACCAGAGCCTGGCCGGCGCTGCGGCTGGCGCGCCATAGCTCCCCCGCCCAGGGCAGGAGCAGCATCAAAAGGCCCACATGCAACGGGGTGACAAGCACGGCGTAGCGGAGAGGCACGTTGGCCGGGTCTTCCAGGGTGGGGCGGCCCAGGCCGGCCATGACCGCGGTGATCAGGGTGAAGAGGATGAGGCCGCCCGCCGTGCGGGAGCGAGGCGAGGCCGACCTTCCGGCCAGGGCGACGGCGGCCACGCCGACGACCGCGACGACCAGACCGCCAATCCAGGCGTAGCCGAGCAGCAGCCGGCTCCAGGGCAACATCAGATAGGCGAGCGCCAGCTGCAGCGCATCCAACGGTTGGGCGAGCGCTCCGGCGGCGCTCTGGCCCGCTCCGCCAACCTGGCCGTGGAGGTAATAGCCGACGTAGGCGCCGCCCACGACGAGGAGCGCCGCGAGCCAGGTCCAATCGCGGCGTCGGGCGGCGGCGATCGCCAGCGCCGGCCACACCGCCAGCGCCGCGCCGTCGCCGAAGCCGGCGATCACGGCGACCGTCAGGGCAAGGGGCCCGCGCCACCAAAGGCTTCGCCGCTCCGCGCCCTCGGACAGCACGATGGCCAGGACCGCCAGGGCCGCGCCGTGGACATAGTCGACGCAAATGGGCGTGGCGGCGTCCAGGACGGACCCCGCCATCAGGGTCAGCATGGCGGCCAGGGCGGCGGCGGGGAGCTTCATCGCCGGCAGCGCGGAGGCCGCCGCCTGCCTGGCCAGGATCCAGGCCATGACGGCCAGCGCCAGGCCGCCGGACAGGATCAGCGGCAGGTTCGTGCCGCCCAGCCGTCGCGCATCAAGGTCGATCAGGCCGAAGGTGAGCGCGATGCGGTGGAAGTTGACGGGGTCCAGCAGATAGGCGCGCCACGCCCCGCCGTCGCGGAAGGCGTACCAGCGGGCGATCCAGTCGATCTCGTCGGAGTAAGGGGTGAGGACGGCGGCGCGCCACAGCACATAGGCGCTGAGCAGCAGATAGGCGCCGAGCGCCAGCAAGACGGCGCGGCGTAGCAGCGGAGACAGACCCGCCATCTGCGAACGCCCCGCCTTGCCCATCGCCACCCCCGGCGAATCTACCGCCATGCGGAAGTCTACACCGGTCTTACGAGAACGATCTTCTTCTTACCCGCGGCCAGCTTCACCACCCCGTCCACCAGGTCGGCGGCGGTCACCAGGCGGTTGGCGTCGGCCCAAGCTTGGTCGTTGACGCGAAGCCCGCCCCCTTGCGCCAGCCGGCGGGCCTCGCCGCGAGAGCCGGCCAGCCCCGCGTCGGCGGCCAGCGCCGCCAGGGCCACGCCGGCGTCCAGCTCGGCGCGCGGCCGCTCATAGGTCGGCAGGTCAGCGGAGAGCCGCCCCTCCTCGAAGGCGGCCTGGGCGGCCTGGGCGGCGGCCTGGGCGGCGGCCTCGCCGTGCAGCATCCGCGTGGTTTCGTTGGCCAGCACCTTCTTGGCTTCGTTGATCTCGGCGCCCGGCAAGGCCGCCAGGCGGGCGACCTCGTCGAGCGGCAGGTCGGTGAACAGGCGCAGGAAGCGGCCGACGTCGGCGTCTTCGGTGTTCCGCCAGAACTGCCAGTAGTCGTAGGGGCTGAGCTGATCGGCGTTCAGCCAGACCGCGCCGGCGGCGGTCTTGCCCATCTTGGCGCCCGAAGCGGTGGCCAGCAGGGGGGTGGTGAGGCCGAAGGCCGACTTGCGCGCGATCCGGCGCACCAGCTCCACGCCGTTAATGATGTTGCCCCACTGGTCGGAGCCGCCCATCTGCAGCTGCACCCCGCGGTCTCGGTTGAGCTGCAGGAAGTCGACCGCCTGCATCAGCATGTAATTGAACTCGAGGAAGGTCAGCGGCTGCTCGCGCTCCAGCCGCAGGCGGACGGAATCGAAGGTCAGCATGCGGTTGACGGTGAAGTGCGGGCCGTACTCCCGCAGGAACTCGATGTAGCCGAGCTTCGAGAGCCAATCGTCGTTGTTGACCATCACCGCATCGGTCGGCCCCTCGCCGAAGGTCAGGAACCGTTCGAAGACGGTGCGGATGCTGGCGATATTGGCGTCGATGTCCTGCGCGCTCAGCAGTTTGCGGCTCTCGTCCTTGCCCGAGGGGTCGCCGACCTTGGTCGTCCCGCCGCCCATCAGCACCACCGGCTTGTGCCCCGTCTGCTGAAGCCGGCGCAGCATCATGATCTGGATCAGGCTGCCCACATGCAGGCTGGGCGCGGTGGCGTCGAAGCCGATGTAGCCGGAGACCACGCCCGAGGCGGCCGCCTCGTCCAGTTCCTCCGGGTGGCTGACCTGATGGACGTAGCCGCGCGCCTGCAGGACCTGGAGAAACTCGGACTTGAAGGCGGGCTCGGGCATCGATCGCGTCTCTGTATTGCGGCAGCGCGGCTCTAGCACGGCGCAGCCGGTGTTTTCGAGCCGATTGGGATGGGCGGGTTGGCGCGCCTGGGGCGGCGTGGCACTCAGGCCGCATGCGCGTCCTCGGATTCATGACCGGAACTTCGCTCGACGCCGTCGACATGGCGGTGCTGGAGACCGATGGCGAGGCGATCCAGGCGTTCGGGCCGGCCGGAGAGCGCAAGCTGTCCGAGGCCACGCGCGACCTGATGCTGGAAGCTACGCGGCAGGCGCTGCGCTGGCCGCGGGGAGAGCCCGAACCGCCCGTGTTCGCCGAGGCGGCGCGGGCCGGGGCGGAGGAGCATTTCGCCGCCGCCGAGGCCTTCCTTTCGTCCGTGGGCCTCAACTGGCGCGACTTCGACCTGATCGGCATGCACGGCCAGACGGTGCTGCATGAGCGGCCAAGCGCCGGCGCGGTCGGCCGCACCGTTCAACTCGGCGATGCGGACTTGCTGGCCAGGCGAAGCGGGGTGGCGGTGGCCTACGACTTCCGCACCGCCGACGTGGCGGCCGGCGGCGAGGGGGCGCCGCTCGCTCCCATCTACCACCTGGCCCGGGCGCGCGCCTCGGGCCTGGCGCCGCCGGTGGCGGTCCTGAACGTGGGCGGGGTGGCCAACGTCACCTTCATCCGAACCGATGGCGAGATCGCCGCCTTCGACACGGGCCCGGGCAACGGCATGATCGACCTGCTGGTGCAGGCCAGAACCGAGGCGCGGTTCGACGATGGCGGGCGCCTCGCCGCGGCGGGTCGTCCGGATGAGGCGGTGCTGGAGCGGTTGCTAGCCTACCCATATTTCTCAGCTTCTGCGCCCAAATCCCTAGATCGACACGATTTTCCGCTATCCGAAGTGGACGGGCTCAGCCTGGAGGACGCCGCAGCGACGCTCACCGCCTTCGCGGCCGGGGCGGTGCTGCGGGGGTTCGAGCTGATGGGGGAGACGCCCAGCGAGGTCGTGGTCTGCGGCGGCGGGCGCCTCAATCCCGAGCTGATGCGAGCGCTCCGGCGGCGGCTGCCTTGCGCCGTCACGCCTGCGGAATCCCACGGCTGGCGCGGCGACGCGATCGAGGCGGAGGCCTTCGCCTATCTGGCGGCCCGCACGGCGCGCGGATTACCCATTTCCTTCCCAAAAACGACCGGGGTCGCCGCGCCCATCACCGGCGGCCGGATTGTGCGGCCTGAATGAGCGTCCTTCGGGGGCGCTCGGCTCGAAAGGGTCCGCAAGCGGCTCTTCAAGCGGCCTCGGGCGCGAAAGCTCCTCGGCGGCGTCGTTCGAGGTGACGTGATGCGGCGCGACGCGGGCCTGCTTGGTCGTGAACCCCAGCGCGCGGCGCCCCTCTTGGCCTTCCAGGCCGGAATGGCCTGGCGGTTGAACGCCGAGCTGGGGAGCGCCGGTCTTGATCCCGGCCGCCTCCAGCGCATCGGCGATGGCCCAGGTGTAGGCCGCCTGCACCGAGCCCGGCCGCTTGACCGCGTCCAGGGTCGGCCAGACCACCAGCTCGAAATTGGGGCCTTTGTCGCCGAAGCCCGTCATCCAAACCTGGGTCTTGTGCTGTTCGCTTTCCGGCAGGGTGAAAGGCACGCTGCGAGCCGCCGCCAGCACGGCGTCACGCACCTTCTTGCGGTCGGCGTTCGCAGGCACACCGAAAGGGATGTGCATCCGGCGGCCGGCCCCGTGCAGGGTCCAGTTGATCACCGGCCCTTCGATGAATTTGGAATTGGGGACGATCAGGTCGATGCGGTCGTTGGTGCGGATGCGCACGGCGCGCGGGCCGATCTCCTGCACCACGCCGCGCTGGTCGGCGACCTCGATGAAGTCGCCGACATTGAGCACGCGGTCGAAGATCAGCACCAGACCAGAGACGAACTCCTTGACGATGCCCTGCAGGCCAAGGCCCACGCCGACGCCGATGGCGCCGGCGAAGACCGCCAGCGACGACATGTTCAGGCCGGCCACCGAAAGTCCGACCAGCACGCCGATGATGGCTAGTCCGTAGGTCGCAAGCTTCTGGAAGATGTAGAGGGCTTCGCGCCCGTGGCTGGCGCGTTCGCGCCACCGCCGCAGCACCAGGCCGACAAGGCGGGCCGCCAGGAAGAAAGCGAGGGCGATCGTCAGGCCGGCCAAGACCCCGCCCAGCGTGACGGGCGTTCGGCCGACAGCGAAAAGCACCAGGCTCCGGAAATCCCCAAGCTCGGACATCGGAGGCGAACGGTCGCGGCCGGCCTTATGTTCCCGCCACAAGGGCGCCACGAGCCGCCGCGATGGTCGCCGCCCCGGCCCTTCTGTCTGGAGGTCGTATGCGCCTGGCTTCGCTCTTGGCCGCCGTTTCCCTCTGCGCCCTGGCCCCCACCCTGATCGGAGCGGCGCAGAACGGGCCCAAGCTCTCCCTGCCCATCGCCTGCCAGGTGGGGCGCACCTGCGAGGTGCAGCACTACGTCGATCGCGACGACGGGCCGGGCGTCTCCGACTACCGCTGCGGGCGGCGCACCTACGACAAGCACAACGGGGTCGACATCCGCCTGCTCGACCTCGCCCAGCAGCGGCGCGGCGTGGCCGTTCTGGCCGCCGCGCCCGGACGGGTGGCGCGGCTGCGCGACGGCATGGCGGACATCTCCGTGCGTGATCCCGCCGCCGGCAAGGTCGAGGGCGTGGAGTGCGGCAACGGCGTGGTCATCGCCCACGGCGACGGCTGGGAGACCCAGTACTGCCACATGGCGCGCGGGAGCGTCCGGGTGAAGGTCGGGCAGACCGTGAAGGCGGGCGACCCGCTCGGTCGTGTAGGCCTTTCCGGTCAGACCGAGTTCCCGCACGTCCACATGACCGTGCGCCACCTTGGGAAGGTGGTGGATCCCTTCGATCCCACGCCGACGGCGGCGAGGCGCTGCGCCGCCGATGCGGGCTTGGCCGCTTCGATGTGGACGCCCCAGGCCCAGGCCCAGCTCGTCTACAAGGCGGGCGCCATCCTCAACGCCGGTTTCGCCGGCGCGCCGGTGTCCATGGCCGGGGTCGAGGCGGGCGGCCTGGCGGCGCCGACCGCCGCCTCGCCGGCTTTGGTGGCCTATGTGCGCGCCATCGAGCTGGAGAAGGGGGATGTGCTGGAGCTGGTCCTCAATGGACCAGGCGGCCTGACCGTGGGGCCGCAACGTCTCGTCCTGCCCAAGGACCAGGCGCAGTATTTCGCCATGCTGGGTCGCAAGAAGCCGGCCGCCGGCTGGCCGCCCGGCCGCTATTCAGCGAGCGTGCGCGTGCTGCGCGACGGCAAGCCGGCAGCCGAACGCCGGCTCGCGGTCACCCTGTGAGAGCGGCTTAAGCTGGCTCGGCGGCCAGGCGCTTGTCGAGATAGGCGCCGACCCGCCGCTCCAGGTCCGGCAGGTTCTCGGCCCAGAAGTGGCTGGCGCCATCCACGACGTCGTAGTCGATGACGATGCCCTTCTGGGTGCGGAGCTTGGAGACGACCTTCTCGACGTCGGTGGGCGGCACGACGGAATCCGCCCCGCCGTGCAGGATCAGGCCGGAGGCCGGGCAAGGCGCCAGGAACGAGAAGTCGTAGGCGTTGGTGGGCGGCGAGACGGAGATGAAGCCGTCGGTCTCGGGCCGGCGCATGAGCAGCTGCATGCCGACCCAGGCGCCGAAGGAATAGCCCGCCACCCAGCACTGGGAGGCGGCGGGATTGGTCGCCTGCAGCCAGTCCAGCGCCGTGGCGGCGTCCGCCAGCTCGCCGATGCCGGAATCGAACTCCCCCTGGCTTCGGCCGACGCCGCGGAAGTTGAACCGCAGCACCGAGAAGCCGCGCTTCATGAACAGGTGGAAGAGCTGCACCGTGACGGGATTGTTCATCTGGCCGCCCGCCTTGGGGTGCGGGTGCAGGATCAACGCCACGGGGGCCGTCTCGCTCTTGCCCTGGGTGTAGCGCCCCTCGATGCGCCCGGCGGCGCCGGTCAGGACAACCTCTGGCATTCGGTCCCTCTGAGCCTGGAATACTTGACTAGCGCAGTCGGTCTTCCTAAGTCGCCAACATCCGGCGTTCCGGTCCGCCTCCGCGCGAAGCGGCGGCTTGTAGCACAGCGCGGCCGGGATGCGCGCGAAAACTGCATTGGGTGCAAGGCCATGCGGCTCTCCACCAAAGGACGTTACGCTGTGATGGCGCTGGCTGACCTCGCGAGGCGTGAGGTCGGCGCGGCCCGCGCCGTGGCGCTGGCCGACATCGCCGAGCGCCAGGAGATCTCGCTGTCCTACCTGGAGCAGCTTTTCGCGAGGCTTCGTCGAAAGGGCCTGGTGAAGAGCGCCCGGGGCCCGGGCGGCGGCTACCGCCTGGCTCGCACGGCCGCAGAGACCAGCATCGCCGAGATCGTCCGCGCCGTGGACGAGCCGCTGCGCGCCACCCGCTGCAGCGAAGGCCGCGGCTGCATGATCAAGGGCGAGCGCTGCCTGACCCATGACCTGTGGGAGGACCTGGGCCAGCGGATCGAGGACTATCTGGCCTCCGTCAGCCTGGCCGACGTCGTAAACGGGCGCCTCGGCGCCCAGAGGCGCGCGGCATGAGCGGATCGGCGGTCTATCTCGACTACAACGCCACCGCGCTCGTGCGACCCGAGGCCGCCGCGGCGGTCGCGCGGGCCTTGGGGGTGGTCGGCAACCCCTCGTCAGTGCACGGCGCTGGCCGGGCGGCGCGCGCGCTCGTGGAGGCGGCGCGGGCGGAGGTGGCCAGGCTGATCGGAACGCCGGCCTCGACGGTGGTCTTCACCTCGGGCGGCACCGAGGCCAATGCGCTGGCCATCGAAAGCGCCGTGGCGGCCGGGTCGCGCAGGCTGATCCTCAGCGCGGTGGAGCACGACAGCGTGCTGGAGACCGCGCGCGCCACCGGCGCGGCGGTGGAGCTGCTGCCCGTGGACCGCGACGGCGTCGCCGACCTGGATGCGCTGGCGCTGCGGCTTTCCGATTGGGACGCGGCGGATGGGCGGCCCTTCGTGGCTCTCATGCTCGCCAACAACGAGACCGGCGTCCTGCAGCCGGTGGCAAAAGCCTCGCAGATCGTGCGGCGCGCCGAGGGCTGGCTGCACGTCGACGCGATCCAGGCGGTCGGCAAGATCGCCGTCGACATCGGCGCGCTCGGCGCAGACACCCTGGCGGTCTCGGCGCACAAGCTGGGCGGCCCCCAGGGCGTAGGCGCTTTGGCGTTCGGCCCGCGCGCCGTGCTTTCGCGCCGCCTACACGGCGGAGGGCAGGAGCGCGGCCGCCGTGCGGGCACCGAGAATGTTCCGGGAATCAGCGGGTTTTCGGCGGCGGTGCAGGCGATAGTTGAGGATTCGCGCGCCCAGGCCTCCTGGCGCGACGCCGCCGCCGCGCGGCTGCAGGCGGCGGGCGGCATCGTGCTGGGCGAGGGCGCGCCGCGGCTGCCGAACACCCTTTGCGTGGCGAGGCCTGGCGTGGCCGCGGAGCTTCAGGTGATGCAACTGGACCTGGCCGGAGTGATGGTCAGTTCCGGCGCCGCCTGTTCGTCGGGCAAGGTGAAGTCGAGCCGGGTGATCGAGGCCATGGGCCATGCCGACCTCGCGGGCTGCGCGGTACGCGCCAGCAGCGGCTGGGCCACCACCGAAGCCGATTGGAACGCGTTCGCCGACGCCTGGCTGGCTGCGCACGAGCGCACCCTCCTGCGCCGCGCGCCAGCGGGCGCAGGAGTCTAAGCCATGGCCGCCGTCCGCCAGACCGTCGAGCACGTCGAAAGCCTCGAGAAGTACAAGCACGGCTTCGTCACCGATATTGACCAGGAGTTCGCGCCCAAGGGCCTGAACGAGGACATCGTCCGCTTCATCTCGGCCAAGAAGGACGAGCCGGAGTGGATGCTGACGTGGCGGCTGGAGGCGTTCCGTCGCTGGCAGGCGCTGGACGAGCCCGCCTGGGCCAAGGTGAACTTCCCGCGCATCGACTATCAGGACGCCCACTACTACGCGGCCCCCAGGCAGAAGGCGGGTCTCAAGAGCCTGGACGAGGTCGATCCGGAGCTGCTGGAGACCTACAAGAAGCTCGGCATCCCGCTTCGTGAGCAGGAGGTGCTGGCCGGCGTCGAGGGCGCGCCGCGCTACGCGGTGGACGCGGTGTTCGACAGCGTCTCGGTGGTCACCACCTTCAAGAAGGAGCTGGCCGAGGCGGGGGTGATCTACTGCTCCATGAGCGAGGCGATCCGCGAGCACCCGGAGCTGGTCCGCAAGTACCTGGGCTCAGTGGTGCCGGTCAGCGACAACTACTACGCCTGCCTGAACTCCGCGGTCTTCTCCGACGGCAGCTTCGTCTATGTGCCGCCGGGCGTGCGATGCCCGATGGAGCTCTCCACCTATTTCCGCATCAATGCGGAGAACTCCGGCCAGTTCGAGCGGACCCTGATCGTCGCTGATGCCGGCGCCTACGTCTCGTATCTGGAAGGCTGCACCGCGCCGATGCGCGATGAGAACCAGCTCCACGCCGCGGTCGTCGAGCTGGTGGCCCTCGACGACGCCGAGATCAAATATTCCACCGTCCAGAACTGGTACCCGGGCGATCCCGAGACCGGGAAGGGCGGCATCTACAACTTCGTCACCAAGCGCGCCGACTGCCGCGGCGCCCGCTCCAAGGTGTCCTGGACCCAGGTCGAGACCGGCTCGGCCATCACCTGGAAGTACCCGTCCTGCGTGTTGCGCGGGGAGGGCAGCGTGGGCGAGTTCTATTCCATCGCCATCACCAACGGCCGCCAGCAGGCCGACACCGGCACCAAGATGATCCATCTGGGGGCGAACACCCGCTCGCGGATCATCTCCAAGGGCATCAGCGCCGGCGCCTCGTCCAACACCTACCGCGGTCTCGTCTCGGCGCACCCCAAGGCCAAGGGCGCGCGCAACTTCACCCAGTGTGACTCCCTGCTCATCGGCAAGCGCTGCGCCGCCCACACCGTGCCCTATGTGGAGGCGCGCAACGGCCATTGCGTCTTCGAGCACGAGGCGACCACGACCCGTCTGTCGGACGACCAGCTCTTCTACGTCATGCAGCGCGGCCTCGGTCAGGAAGAGGCGGTGCAGCTCCTGGTGAACGGCTTCGTCAAGGACGTGCTGCAAGAGCTTCCGATGGAGTTCGCCGTCGAGGCCCAGAAGCTCGTCGCCATCTCCTTGGAGGGCAGCGTCGGATGAGCGCCCGCACTCGCAAGGCCATCGCCCGGCCGTTGACGCTGAAGGACGCGTTCGAGACCGAATTCGCCCGCCGCGAGCTTGAGCGCCGCGCCGCCGAGGAGGCCGAGCGCCGTCAGCAGGCCGCCGACCTGGAGGGCGCCGAGGCCCTGCATGCCGCGCTGGTCGCCGACCGCGATTTCCTTGAGAGCCGCGGGCTGGTGGCTGACCGGCGCCGCTACATGGTTTCGATCGACCATGCGCGCTTCCGCATCGCCGCCTATTTCGAGGCCGGCAAGGTCGCCGTGAGCCTTTCCGACAAGCGCGGCGCTCCCACCGCTTCGACGCCACGGCGTCAGGACACAGCCGAGGACGCGGCCGACGCGCTGCGCCTCATCGCCCTCATGCTCGTCGACGAGATCCGCTGACCCATGCTGAAGATCGAGAACCTGCACGCCCGCGTCGACGAAGCGGAGATCCTGAAGGGGCTTTCCCTGGAAATCCCCGCCGGTGAGGTGCACGCCGTCATGGGGCCGAACGGGGCGGGCAAGTCGACGCTCTCCTATGTGCTGACCGGCCGCGGCGGCTACGAGGTCACGCAGGGGTCGGCCTCGCTCGACGGCGAGGACCTTCTGGCCCTGGCGCCCAACGAGCGGGCGGCGCGCGGCGTCTTCCTCTCGTTCCAGTATCCGCTGGAGATCCCGGGCGTCCCGGCGCTCACCTTCGTTCGCACAGCGCTCAACGCCCAGCGCAAGGCGAGGGGCGAGCCGGAGATCGCCGCGCCGCAGTTCCTGAAGCTCGCCCGCGAAAAGGCGGCGGCCCTGAAGATCGACTTCGACATGCTGAAGCGGCCGCTCAACGTCGGCTTCTCCGGCGGCGAGAAGAAGCGGATGGAGATCTTCCAGATGTCGCTCCTGGAGCCGCGCCTGCTGATCCTGGACGAGACCGACAGCGGCCTCGACGTCGACGCCCTGCGGATCGTCTCGGAAGGCGTGAACGCGCTGCGGGGGCCGGAGCGCTCAATGCTGGTCATCACCCACTACCAACGCCTTCTCGACTACATCCGGCCAGACCGCGTCCACGTCCTGAGCGGCGGCCGCATCGTCGCCTCCGGCGGGCCGGAGCTGGCGCTGGAGCTGGAACGCGAGGGCTACGAACGCTACGCGAGGGCGGCGTGAGCCTGGCCGAGGCCATACGCGAGCGGGACGTTTCCCGCCTGCCGAGCCGGCGCGACGAGGACTGGCGCTGGACCGACCTGCGCGGCCTGATCCGCCAGGCGCCCGAACCGTCCGCGCCGCTGGCGGCGGATCGTGTGGGCGAGGGGCCGTTTTCGAGCCTCGCCGGGCGGACGCTCGTCGTCGCCAACGGACGCGGCCCGGCGCCGCTCCAGATCGAAGGCGAGGCGGTGATCGCAGTCGATTTCGTCAGCGCCGGCGATGGCGGCCATGCCGCTGCGCTGTCCTTGACCGTCGCGCCCGGCGCGACGCTGATCCTGCTGGAAAGCTACCGCGGGGAGGGCGGCTATCTTTCCCACGCCGCGCTGAGCATCGCCTTGGGCGAGGGCGCCCGCGTCGAGCGGGTGGTGCTGGCCGATGCCTCCGCCGACGCGGTCGAGGTGAGCCAGGCCGAGGTGGCGCTGTCCCCCGGCGCGGCCTTCGCCCAGACGCTGCTGACAAGCGGCGCGCGCCGGCAGAGGATCGAGACCCGCCTGAGGCATGCTGGCGGCCAAGCCGAGGCACGGCTGGACGGGGTCTATCTGCTGGCGGGCAAGCGCCACGCCGACCTGACGTCCGTGGTGACCCACGCGGCGATGCACGGGGCGACAAGCCAACTCGCCAAGGGAGTGGTCAGGGACCAGGCGCGCGCCGTGTTCCAGGGCCGCATCGTCGTCGCCGAGCACGCCGATCACACCGAGGCGCGTATGGGCCACCACGCGCTGATCCTGTCCGACCAGGCTGAGGTGGACGCCAAGCCCGAGCTGGAGATCTACGCCGACGATGTCGCCTGCGCGCATGGCAATTCGATCGGAGTTCTGGACGAGGAAGCGCTGTTCTACATGCGACAGCGGGGCCTTCCCGAGGGGCAGGCTCGCGCCTTGCTGACCGAAGCCTTCGTCGGCGAGGTGATCGACCGGATCGGCCACGATGGCGCGCGCGAGATCGCCCGCGCCTGGGCGGCGGAAAGGCTGCAGGCATGACCATCCAGCAACACGTCGCCGCCGCCTTCGACGTCGAGCAGGTCCGGGCCGACTTCCCGATTCTGTCCCGGCAGGTCCACGGCAAGCCGCTGGTCTATCTCGACAGCGCCGCCTCGGCCCAGAAGCCCATGGCCGTGATCGAGGCCATGAGCCGCGCCATGACCCACTCCTACGCCAATGTGCACCGCGGCCTGCACACCCTGGCCAACGAGACGACCGACGCCTACGAGGCCGCCCGCCAAAAGGTCGCCGCCTTCATAGGCGCGACGCCGTCGGAGATCGTCTTCACCAAGGGCGGCACCGAAGCCATCAACCTGGTGGCGGCCGGAATCGGCATGTCGCTCGGCGAGGGCGACGAGGTGCTGCTGACCGAGATGGAGCATCACGCCAATATCGTCCCCTGGCACTTCCTGCGCGAGCGCAAGGGCGTGGTGCTGAAGTTCGTCCCCGTCAGCGACCAAGGCGTCCTCGACCTGGAGGCTTTCCAGCGGCTGCTGGGCCCGCGCACCCGCGTTGTCGCCCTGACCCACATCTCCAACGTGCTGGGAACGGTGAACCCCATCGCCAGCCTCACCGCCATGGCCCAGGCAGCCGGCGCCAAGGTGCTGATCGACGGCTGCCAGGGGGTGGTGCACACGCCCCTCGACGTTAAGGCCATCGGCTGCGACTTCTATGTCTTCTCTGGCCACAAGCTCTATGGACCCACCGGCATCGGCGTCCTCTACGGCAAGGCCGACCGCCTGGCCGAGCTTCCTCCCTACCAGGGCGGCGGCGAGATGATTGGCGTCGTGAGGCTCGAGGACATCACCTACGCCGAGCCGCCGCACCGGTTCGAGGCCGGTACGCCGCCCATTGTCGAGGCCATCGGCCTGGGCGCCGCGATCGATTGGCTTTCGCGCCTGGACCGCCATGCCGTGGCCCGCCACGAGGCCGGGCTGTATCGGCGGGTGCGCGAGGCGCTTTCCAGCGCCAATTGGCTCCGGGTCATCGGAGAGGCGCCGGACAAGGGCGCGATCCTCTCCTTCACCGTCGAGGGCGCCCACGCCCATGACGTGGCCCAGATCCTCGACCGCTACGGGGTGGCGGTGCGGGCCGGGACGCATTGCGCGGAGCCGCTGATGCGCCGTTTCGGCCTGACGTCGAGCGCGCGGGCCTCCTTCGCCCTATATAACACCGAGTCCGAGGCGGACGCGTTCGTGGACGCCTTGACCCGCACCCAGGCCTTCTTTGCATGAAGCTTATGGACGACGCCGCAGACATCGAGCCCACCGCCGCGACGCCGCTTTCCCAAGCGGAGCTCGATCAGCTGACCGACCAGCTGATCGAGCGCCTGAAGACGGTCTACGACCCGGAGATCCCGGTGGACATCTACGAGCTGGGGCTCATCTACAAGGTGGACATTTCCGATGATCGCGACGTGCTCATCGAGATGACGCTGACGGCGCCGGGCTGTCCGGTCGCCGGCGAGATGCCGGGCTGGGTGAAGGACGCGGTGAAGGAGGTTCCCAGCGTGCGCGAGGTGAACGTCGAGCTGGTGTTCGATCCCCCGTGGGATCCCTCGCGGATGTCCGACGAGGCCAAGCTGCAACTGAACATGTTCTGAGATGAACGAGCTCTCCGTCTCCCGCAGAGAACGCCGGCCCCGGCCCAAGGTGGTCAGCCTGACCGACCGCGCCGCCGAGCGCGTGCGCGAGATCATGGCCAAGGCTGAGAAGCCCTACGCCGGGCTGCGCGTGGGGGTGAAGAACGGCGGCTGCGCGGGCCAGGAGTACGTGCTGGAGTATGCGGAGAGCGCCGGTCCTCTCGACGAAATGGTCGAGGACAAGGGGGTGAAGATCCTGGTCGAGCCCAAGGCGGTGCTGTTCCTGGTCGGCACGGTGATCGACTACGAGGTGACCAAGCTCTCGGCCAAGTTCGTCTTCCGCAATCCCAACGAGACCGACGCCTGCGGTTGCGGCGAAAGCGTAACCATCGAGCCCGCGACGCCTGACCAGGCCTGATTCCCGCCGTGGTTGCGCCACGCCGAGACCTCATTGCCCCGCTGTGATGATTCCGTCGGGGAAGACCAGACGGAGATCACATGCGAACCATCCTAATCGCGGCCAGCGCCTTGTCTCTGGCGGCGGCGGCTCCCGCCTTCGCCCAGCTTGGCGGCCTCGCCGGATCGGTCGGAGGCGCGGTCGGCGGGACTGCCGGCGCGGCCGCCGGCGGACTGACCTCGGGGGCTTCCGCGATGGGCGGAGCCGATATCGGGGGCGCCGCTGACACGGGCGTGACTCACCGCGCCGGCCATGCCGCCAAGAAGGCGAAGGGCGCCACGGAATCCAGCGCCGCCGCCGCAGGCGGCTCGGCCGCGGACGCCTCGACCGGGGCGAGCTCCAACACGCCTGCGGCGTCGTCGGGCCTTGGCGCGAAGGCCGACACCCAAGCCGGCGGCAGCGTCAGCGGCGCCGCATCCGGCGGCGCCAGCGCCAATACGCCGGCGGCGTCCGCCGGTCTCGGCGCGAACGCCGACGTCCAGGCCAGCGGCTCGACCAAGTAGCCTTGTCAGCCCTTCCCCGGTGGCCGGGGAAGGGCCCAGGCCTTCACGGTTGCCGCCGATCGGACGGCATGCTTTACGTCCCCGCCAACGGCTCTGACGCATGGGCCGGAGGGTAGGATTTCAGGACGTGACTGAGCAAAGTCCCATCGGTTCCGGCTTCAACGCCGCCTCGACCGCCGCCGAGGTGATCGGCGGCCAGGACCTCTCCGGCAAGGTCGCCATCGTGACCGGCGGCTATTCGGGGCTAGGCCTGGCGGGCGTGCGCGCCTTGGCTCAGGCCGGCGCCAAGGTCGTCGTGCCGGCGCGCAGCGCGGAGAAGGCGCGCGAAGCGATTGGGGATGTGACAGGGCTGGAGCTCGAGACGTTGGACTTGATGGACCCGGAGTCCATCGACGGCTTCGCCCAGCGCTTCCTGGCCACCGGGCGGCCGTTGCACATGCTGCTCAACAACGCAGGTGTGATGGCCACGCCGCTGATCCGCGATTCCCGCGGCTACGAGGGCCAGCTCTCCACCAACCACCTGGGGCATTTCCAGCTCACCGCGCGGCTTTGGCCGGCGTTGCGGAAGGCCGGCGGCGCGCGGGTCGTCTCCGTATCCTCAAAGGGACACGGCTTCGCCTCGGTGAACCTCGAGGATCCGAACTTCGAGCGCCGTGAATACGATCCGTGGAAGAGCTATGGCCAGTCGAAGTCCGCCAACATCCTCTTCGCCCTGCATCTCGACACCCTTGGGCAAGCCGAGGGCGTGCGCGCCTTCTCGGTCCACCCGGGCATAATCATGACCAACCTCGCCCGGCACCTCGACGAGAGCGCGACGAAGCGTATCTTCATCACCGACGAGCGCGGCGAACGGGTCATCGACCCCGCCAGCGGTCATAAGACGCCGGAACAGGGCGCGGCGACCATGACGTGGTGCGCGGTCAGCCCCAAGCTGGCAGGCGAAGGCGGCGTCTACTGCGAGGACTGCGACATCGCCATGCCCGCCGCTCCGGGACGCGATGGCGGCGTCGCTGCGTGGGGCACGGATCGGGCCCTCGCCCGGGACTTCTGGGCTCTCAGCGAGACTTTGACCGGCGCGGGGCTCTAAGCGGCGGCGGAGATCGGATCGGCGCAGGTGGTGCGGTTGCGCCCTGCGCGCTTGCTCGCATAGAGCGCGGCGTCGGCCCGTTCCAGAAAGCTCGTGGTGAGTTCGCCCGGAGCGCGTTCAGCCACGCCGATGGAGATGGTCACCGCGCCCAGGTCCTCATTGGTGGAGCGGCGTTTCAGTACGCGCGAGCCGACCTCTTCACGGATCTGCTCCACTGCGGCGTAGGCTTGATGCAGGTTCTCGGCGGGCAAGATCAGGGCGAACTCCTCGCCGCCGTAGCGAGCCGCCGTGCGGGCGCCCTGGCCGGCCCGGCCGATCACGCTGGACACATAGCGGAGGACCTGGTCGCCCGTCTGGTGGCCCCAGTTGTCGTTGAAGCTCTTGAAGTGGTCGATGTCGATGATCGCCACGGTCAAAGGCTGGCCTGAACGGTCCGCGCCCTCGGCCGCCCGGCCAAGCGCCTCGTCGAAAGCCTTGCGGTTGGCCAGGTTGGTCAGGGCGTCGGTCGAGGCGTCGCGGCGCACCACCTCCAGATGCTGGCGCAGCCGGGTCACCTCGGCCGTGGTGTCCGCCAGCCGGGATTCCAGGGTCTGGTTCTCGCGCTGCACCTTCTCGGTGGCGAGCGTCAGGGTCTCCACCATGGCTTTCATCGCCGCGGGCTCGCGGCTGTCGAGCGAACGGCTGGCGCTGGCCAGCTCCGCCCCGTAGGCCTCGTTGCTCTCGCGCGCGGACTCGATCGCCCTGGAGACGCTGTCCAATTCCTTCGAGAGCGCGTCGCCAGCGGTCAGCAGTTCGCCGTTCAGCCGCGCCCGCGGGAGGTGGCCCGCAGCGAGCCGGTTCGCGACCTCGGCGGTGAAGGGCGCTCGGCGCGCCACGATCTCGGAAAGCTCCTGGCCGAGGGGGCTGTCCTTGGCCGCCGCATAGTGCAGCCACAGCTCGAAGTTCTGCGGGGTCGGCGCGACCTGGTGCGCCTCCATCGCCGCCATGGCCTGCCGCGCGAGGGTGAAGGCCTGTGGGCCGCGCATCAGGATTTCGAGGTCGGCGGACATGGCCTCTTCCTCGGCCGAACGCCATTGCTCGGCCGTTTGCTGTCGGACGCATTCTAGGCGGCGCCGGCAAACACCAAGTTAAGGCGGGCGCTAATCGCCCTCGGGACGGGGGGCCACCGCGCGGGTCAGGAAGGCCGGGACGTCGGAGCCGAATCCCACGACCCGGTCTTCGCGATCGCGATCGCGATCGCGATGTCGGTCGGACGGCTCGCGCTCCGGACGCTCGCGACGCGGGGGTTCGGGGCGGCGCATCTCGCGAGCCGCGGGCGCAGGTGCGTCGGCGGGCTTGCTGCGGCGCTCGTTGCGGGGCGCCTCTTCGCGTTCCGGCGCAGCGGGTGTGGCTTCGACCGGCTTGGCTGTGGCCTCTGCGGCGGACGGCCCGTGGCGAGCGCCGCCGCGGTCGCGGCCTCGTTCCCGGTGACGGTCGCCGTCGCGTGTGCGGCCGCCGCGGCTCGAACGATCCGATCGCTCGCGGCGGGGCTCGTCCTTGATGGAGCTCCAGTCGAGATCAAGCTGCACGTCCTCGGGGATCTTGCCGATGAGCTTCAGCACCTTGTCGAGGTTGCGGTCGTCCGCCGGCGTGGCGATCATGAAGGCCTCGCCGCTGCGTCCAGCGCGGCCGGTGCGGCCGATGCGGTGGACGTAGTCCTCGGCGTGGTGAGGGACGTCGTAGTTGAAGACGTGGCTGACGGCGGGAATGTCCAGGCCACGGGCGGCCACGTCCGAGGCCACCAGCAGTTTCAGCTCGCCCTTGCGGAAGCCTTCCAGGGTTCGCATCCGTGTCGCCTGATCAAGGTCGCCATGGATCGCCGCGGCGTCAAAGCCATGTCTCTTCAATGACTTGGCGACGATATCGACTTCGGATTTGCGGTTGCAGAAGACGATGCCGTTGTTCACTTCGCTGCGCTCGATGAGCGTCCGCAGCGCGGTGCGCTTGGCCTTGTGGTCGGCGGTGGGTATGCGCGCGATATGCTGCTTGATGGTCTCGGCGGTGGTCGCCGGCCGCGTCGCCTCGATGCGCTGGGGATCGTGCAGGAACTGCTTGGTGAGCCGGGTGATCTCCGGCGGCATGGTGGCCGAGAAGAACAGGGTCTGCTTCTTCGGCGGCGTCAGCTTGAAGATGCGCTCGATGTCGGGGATGAAGCCCATGTCGAGCATGCGGTCGGCCTCGTCGACCACCATCATCTGCACGCCCGTGAGCAGCAGCTTGCCGCGCTCGAAGTGGTCGAGCAGGCGGCCGGGGGTGGCGATCAGCACGTCGACCCCGCGATCGAGCTTGAACTCCTGGTCGGAGAAGGAGACGCCGCCGATCAACAGCGCCCAGGAAAGCTTCTGGCCCTTGGCGTACTTTTCGAATGACGCGGACACCTGGTCGGCGAGTTCGCGGGTGGGGGCGATCACCAGGGCCCTGGGCATGCGCGCCCGGGCGCGGCCCGCGGCCAGGCGGTCGATCATCGGCAAGGTGAAGGCGGCCGTCTTGCCCGTGCCGGTCTGGGCGATGCCCAGCACGTCGCGGCCTTGCAGGGCGACGGGGATGGCCTGCGCCTGGATCGGCGTGGCGGTGGTGTAGCCCGTCTCGGCGACAGCTTGAAGGGTGGCCCCTGAGAGGCCCAGTTCTGAGAATTCAGTCATCTGGTACGAAAGGAGGCGGGGCCCGCCGGATCCTCGCGAAAGGGAAGGCTGGCGTACCGCGGCGGCGCGGACGGAGATCGCCACGCGCGCGGAAGATACGGGCGGCGCTCCTCAAGTCAACGTATTGTGGAACTTGGGGTTCAATAGAGGTCCATCGGCGACGGGCTGATCCGATGAAGCCCTCATGGCGGACAAGCGCTTGACATCGGTGCGCAGGGGTTGGCGACCTTGTTCGCAAGAAGCGCGGGGGGGAACATGCCGGTCGCCGAGACCCGGGAGCCGCGATCCGTGGACACGGACATCCTCGTCGTCGGCTCCGGCGCCGGCGGGTTGACCGCCGCCGTGACGGCGGCGGCGGGCCACGTCAAAGCCCTTGTCATCGAGAAAGGCGACCAGTGGGGCGGGACTTCCGCCATCTCCGGCGGCGGGGTGTGGATACCCGGCGGACGCGCCTTGCGCGAGCAGGGGGAGGATGATCCCGAGGAGGAGGGGTTCCGGTATCTCCGGGGGCTGACCGCGGCCAATGTGCCCGACAGTCGAATCCGCGCTTTCCTGAAAGCGGGACCGCAGATGCTGGACTGGATGGAGACGAACAGCCACGTGCGCTTCCAGTGCCTGGCCTACCCCGACTACCATTCCGAATTGCCGGGCGGCCGGGACACCTACCGCACCTATCTGCCCTTGCCCCTCGACGGGCGCCGGCTCGGGAAGGACGTGGAGTCCATGCGCTTCACCGCGCCCGAGCTCAGCCTTGGCGGACGCATCAATATAGGGCCCGAGGAGAGCGCTGTGCTGAGCCTTCGGCTGCCGGGCTGGCGCAAGGCGCTGCTGCGCGTCCTGGCGCGGTATTATCTCGACCTTGGCTCAAGGCTGAGGTTCCGGCGTGACCTGAATCTGTCGTGGGGCAACGCCCTTATGGGCCGCCTGCGGCTTTCGATGCGGGACCGTGGCGTTCCTCTTTGGCTCCGGACCCGGCTGGTCAGCCTGACTTCCGAGGGTGGTCGGGTGACGGGCGCCATCGTCGAGCGGCGTCGCGGTCGCGCCGTCGAGAGGTTCGCCATCCGCGCCTCGCGGGGGGTCATCCTTGCGACGGGCGGTTTCGAGTCCAACCCGGACTGGCGCGCCGATCACCTGCCGAAGACGCCGACGCCCGCCTGGAGCGCGGCGCTGGGGGACAACGTCGGCGACGGCATCGCGGCGGGCGTCGCCGCGGGCGGCGCTGTCATGAATATGGAAAGCGCCTGGCGAATGACCGTCTACCTGGTCCCCGGCGAAGCGCGCGCACGGAGCGCCATCTTCGAGCGATCCAGGCCCGGCTCCCTGATGGTCAACCAGGCCGGTCGCCGCTATCTGAACGAGGCGTCGTCCTACCATGCCGTCGCCAGCGCCATGATCGAGCGGGACACCCCGGAGGCCCCGACGATCCCCTCTTATCTGATCTTCGATGCGCGTTATCGGCGGCGCTACCCCGTGGGACCGGCGCTTCCCCTGGTCCCCGATTGGATGCTGCCGGCCAAGGCCCGCAAGATCCTGGCCAAGGCCGCCACGCTGGAAGAGCTGGCCGGCAAGATCGGCGTTCCGGCGGTAGCATTGACCAAGACGGTCGCCCGCTTCAACGCCCATGCCCGGCGGGGCGAGGACCCGGATTTCGGTCGCGGGCAGGTGGCTTTCGATCGCGCCCAGGGCGATCCGCGCGTCGCGCCCAATCCTTGTCTCGGAGCCTTGGACGAGGCGCCCTACTACGCCTTGGCGCTCTATCCGGGCGACCTGGGCACCAACGGCGGTCTGGTCACCGACGACCAGGCGCGGGTTCTCACCGAGAGGGGAGAACCCATCCCCGGCCTTTACGCGGTCGGCAACACGAGCGCCTCGGTGATGGGCCACGCCTACCCGGGGGGCGGCGCCACCATCGCTCCGGCGATGACCTTCGCCTACCTCGCCGCCCGGCATGCGGTCGGGGTGAACGACTAGATGTCGAGAACCGCGGGCGCGGAGCGGATGGCCGCATCGACGTGCTCGGGGCGCACCCCCATCCCCACCATACGACCCAGCAATCGCTGCAGGGCCGGCGTTCGCGCCACAAACCGGATGGCCGCGGGGGGGCGGACGGGCCCTTCACGGCCAAGAACGGCGCCGATCACCCTGTCCTGGATCAGCACCTGGCCGGCCTGGGTCAGCCGCGTGGGCGGCCCCCGGCGCGACTGGACGGCGGCGAGGTCCGCGTTCCTCAGCCGGCCTTCGCGCAGCGGGGCGGCCAGGCGGTTGGCGGCGGCCACGGCGTCCTGGATCGCCAGATTGATGCCGATCCCGCCTACGGGCGACATGGCGTGGGCGGCGTCGCCGATGCACAGCAGGCCCGGCCGCCACCAGCGCCTCAGCCGGTTCACCTGCACGGTCAGCAGCTTCACCTTCGACCAGTCGGAGACTTCCTCCAGCCGGTCGCCCAGGAAGGGCGCGACCTTGGCCACGTCGGCGCGGAAGGCCTCGAGCCCCCGGCGACGCACCTCGTCATACCCGCCCTTGCGGATCACCAGGGCGCATTGCCAGTAGTCGCCGCGGTCGATGGTCACCAGCATCCGGCCGTAGTTGATGCGCCCGAGCGCGACGTCCGGGTCGTCGGGCCGACGCGAGACGCCGAACCAGAGGACGTCGATGGGCGCGCCGATTTCGCGCACCTCCAGCCCGGCGGCGCGCCTCATCTCGCTGTCGCGCCCGTCGCAGGCGACCAACAGATCGCCGCGGAAGACCGTGCGCCGGCCCTCGACGACGGCCTCCACGCCGACGACGCGGCCGTCGTCCTCGATCAGCCGCTCGGCCTGCGCGTTCATCAGCAGACGGAAGCCCGGGAGGGCCCGGCCCTCGGACGCCAGAAAATCCAGGAAGTCCCACTGGGGCACGAAGGCGATGAACCGGCAGGCGACCGGCAGGCGCGAGAAATCGGCCATGCGCACCAGCGTCTCGCCGATGCGCCCTTCCACATATCGCAGCTCCTGGTGCGGGCGGGCGAGGAAACGGTCCAGGAGGCCGAGCTCGGCCATCACCTCAAGCGTCGAGGGATGCACGGTGTCGCCGCGGAAGTCGCGGAAGAAGTCGGCGTGTTTCTCCAGCACCACGACGTCCACGCCCGCCCGGGCCAGCAGGTAGCCCAGCATGACGCCGGCCGGCCCGCCGCCGGCGATGACGCAACGGCTGTGCTCCTCCGCGGGCATTCGGCCTCCTTGCGAAAGCAATCCTAAACGTCGATGTCGGCTGCGGCGAACTCCGCGTTTTCCTGGATGAAGCGGAAGCGCAGCTCGGGCTTGCGCCCCATCAACGCCTCGACGAGTTCGGCCACCGTTTCTTCCGCGCGAGGCAGGGTGACCCGCGCGAGCGTGCGCTTGGCGGGGTCCATGGTCGTCTCTTTGAGCTGCTGGGGCATCATCTCCCCCAAGCCCTTGAAGCGGCTGATCTCAGGCTTCTTGCCCTTGAACTCGCTGGCGAGCAGGGCGTCGCGATGGGCGTCGTCACGCGCATAGACCGCCTTGCCCCCATGGCTGAGCCGATAGAGTGGCGGCAGCGCCAGATAGAGCCGGCCGGAGCGGACCAGATCGGGCATGGTGCGGTAGAAGAAGGTGATCAGCAGGCTTGCGATATGGGCGCCGTCGACGTCGGCGTCGGTCATGATGATCACGCGCTCGTAGCGCAGATCTTCTTCCCTGAACTTCGATCCGCCCTGGACGCCCAGGGCCAGCATCAGGTCGGAGAGTTCCTTGTTGCCGCCGGCCTTGTCGAGGGAGGCGGAGGCCACGTTCAGGATCTTGCCCCGAAGCGGCAGGATCGCCTGGGTCTTGCGGTCGCGGGCCTGCTTGGCCGAGCCGCCGGCGGAGTCGCCCTCGACCAGGAAGATCTCGGCGCCGTCCACCGCATTGCCGGCGCAGTCCGCCAGCTTGCCCGGCAGGCGCAGCTTACGGGTGGCGCTGGCCCGGGCGACCTCCTTGTCGCGGCGGCGCTTGAGCCGCTCCTCGGCGCGTTCGACGACGAACTGCAGCAGGGTGTTGGCGGCCTTGGGCTGGGCGGTCAGCCAGTGGTCGAAGGGGTCGGCCAGGGCCTTCTCCACCAGGCGCTGGGCGTCCTGGCTGGAGAGCTTCTCCTTGGTCTGGCCCTGGAACTCGGGGTTGGCGATGAAGACGCTGATCAGGGCGCCCGCCTGGGCGGTAACGTCCTCGGCGGTGATCAGGGCTCCGCGCTTGTCGCCCACCAACTCGGCGTACTGCTTGAGGCCGCGGGTCAGCACGGCGCGCAGGCCGGCCTCGTGGGTCCCGCCCTCGGGGGTCGGCACGGTGTTGCAGTAGGACTGCATGAAGCCGTCCGCCTCGCCAAAGCCGGCCGGCGTCCAGGTGACCGCCCATTCCACCTTGCCGGTCTCACCGGGCCGCTCGTAGCGGCCGGCGAAGGGCTCAGGGGTGACCGTCTCGACGTCCTTGACGCGTTCGGCCAGGAAATCGGCCAGGCCGTTGGGGAACCGGAAGATCGCCTCGGCCGGCGTCTGGTCGTGGATGCGGGCGGGGTCGCAGCTCCACCGGATCTCCACGCCGCCGAACAGATAGGCCTTGGAGCGGGCCATCCGGTACAGCCGGGCGGGCCGGAACGCGCAGCCGTCGCCGAAGATGATCGGGTCGGGCCGGAAGCTGAGCGCCGTACCCTTCTTCCGCGTAGGGCCCAGCTTTTCGATGGCCCCCAGCGGCTTGCCCCGACTGAAGCTCTGGCGCCATTCGAAGCCGTCCTTCCAGACGTTCACCTCAACGTGCTCCGAGAGCGCGTTGACCACCGACACGCCGACGCCGTGCAGCCCGCCGGACGTCTCGTAGGCCTTGCCGGAGAATTTCCCGCCGGAGTGCAGGACGGTCATGATGACCTCCAGCGCCGACTTGCCGGGATGCTTGGGGTGCGGATCGACGGGGACGCCGCGCCCGTCGTCGCGCACGCTCAGCACGCCCTCGGCGTCCAGCCGCACCTCGATGACCTTGGCGTGGCCGGCCACCGCCTCGTCCATGGCGTTGTCCAGCACCTCGGCGAACAGGTGGTGCAGGGCCCGCTCGTCGGTGCCGCCGATATACATGCCGGGGCGCTTGCGCACCGGCTCCAGGCCTTCCAGGACCTCGATGTCCTTGGCCGAGTAGCCGCCGGCGGGCGCCTTGAGCCCGATCACCGCCGGATCGGGACGCGGCTCATGGCTCTCGGCCAGGGGGGCCGCGGGCGCCGGGTTCAGGGCGTCGTCGAACAGCGAGGCTTGAGCGGTGGACTTGTTGGACATGTCGCCCGGAGCTTGGCTCGATTCTGCCGCTTCGTATGGGGTCGCGCCGACACGAACGCAATGCGGCGCAAGGGCCGTCTGCGCCATTGTTAAGCCAGACTCGTTACGCATTCAGACGTCCACGGACACGCGAAGGATTTCGATATGCGTAAACTGCTGCTCGCCCTCGTCGCCGGCGCCATCGCCATCCCCGCCGCGGCCCTGGCGGACCCGCCGCCGTGGGCGCCCGCGCACGGGCGGCGGGCCAAGGAGGCGGCGATCTACGACGGGCGGGGCCGATATTACGAGCCACGCGAGATCCGCCGCAGCGACCATGTCTGGCGCGGCAACGACGGCCGCTACTACTGCCGTCGCTCCAACGGGACGACGGGCCTCGTCGTGGGGGCCGCGGCGGGCGCGCTCGTCGGCCACGAACTCGCCGGCGGCCGGGACCGCACGCTGGGAACCATTCTTGGCGCGGCGGGCGGCGGGCTGCTCGGCCGCGAGATCGACCGCGGACGCCTGCGCTGCCAGTAAGGACGCGGGCTGGGTTCGGGCCATGAAAAAGGGCCGCGGAGTGATCCGCGGCCCTTCTTTCTTTGGCTTAAGCGCCTTCGACTAGCACTTGAAGTACATGTCGAATTCCACCGGGTGCGGGTGGAGCTGGAGGCGCATGACCTCTTCCATCTTCAGCTCGATGTAGGCGTCGATGAAGTCGTCGTCCATGACGCCGCCGGCCTTGAGGAAGGCGCGGTCCTTGTCGAGGTTTTCCAGGGCTTCGCGCAGCGAGCCGCAGACTTCCGGGATCTTCTTCTGCTCGCGGGGCGGCAGGTCGTAGAGGTTCTTGTCCGCCGGCGGGCCCGGGTCGATCTTGTTGATCACCCCGTCGAGCCCGGCCATCAGCAGGGCCACGAAGGTCAGGTAGGGGTTGCCCATCGGATCGGGGAAACGCGCTTCCAGGCGCTTGGCCTTGGGGCTGTCCACGTGCGGGATGCGGATGGACGCCGAACGGTTGCGAGCCGAATAGGCCAGCTTCACCGGGGCTTCGTAGCCCGGCACCAGGCGCTTGTAGGAGTTGGTGGTCGAGTTCGAGAAGGCGTTGATCGCCTTGGCGTGCTTGATGATCCCGCCGATGTACCAAAGGCAGGTGTCCGACAGCCCGGCGTACTTGTCGCCGGCGAACATCGGCTTGCCGTCCTTCCAGATCGACTGGTGCACGTGCATGCCCGAGCCGTTGTCGGCGAACATCGGCTTGGCCATGAAGGTCGCCGTCTTGCCGTAGGCGTGGGCCACGTTGTGGATCACGTACTTATAAAGCTGCAGGCGGTCGGCCATGGTGATCAGCTCGGCGAACTTCAGGCCAAGCTCGTGCTGCGCCGGCGCGACCTCGTGGTGGTGCTTTTCCGGCTGCATGCCCAGTTCGCCCATGACCGCCAGCATCTCGCCGCGCAGGTCTTGGCCGCTGTCGATCGGGTTGACCGGGAAGTAGCCGCCCTTCGGGCCGGGGCGATGGCCCATGTTGCCTTCCGCGTAGACCTTGGCGGTGTTCACCGGCAGTTCGCTGGAGTCGTAGGAATAGCCGGTGTCGTGCGGGGCGGTGTTCCAGCGCACGTCGTCGAACACGAAGAACTCGGCTTCCGGGCCGAAGAACACGGTGTCGCCGACGCCGGCCTGCTTGACGTAGTTCAGCGCCGCCTTGGCGATGGAGCGCGGGTCGCGGTTGTAGGGGGTGCCCGTGTCGGGGTTCACCACGTCGCAGAACAGCGCCAGCGTGGTCTGCTGGTAGAAGGGATCGATGATCGCGGAGTTCAGGTCCGGCCGCAGCTTCATGTCGGACTCGTTGATCGCTTTCCAGCCGGCGATCGAGGAGCCGTCGAACATTGTGCCGTCGTTGAGGAAGTCGTCGTCGACCAGGTCGATGTCGAAGGTCACGTGCTGCATCTTGCCGCGCATGTCGGTGAAGCGCACGTCGACGTATTTGACGTCCTTCTCCTTGATCTGGTTCAGGATGTCTTTGGCCGTGGGCATGGTCTGATCCCTCTTTTGTCCTGTTCGATGATGGTTGGGTCTTAGATCGCGCTCGGTCCGGATTCACCGGTCCGGATCCGCAGCACGTCGAGGATGTCGGAAACGAAGATCTTGCCGTCGCCGATACGCCCCGTGCGGGCCGCGCCGCTGATCGCGTCGATGGCGGCCTGGAGCTGATCGTCGCCGATCACGACCTCGATCTTTATCTTGGGCAGGAAGTCCACCACGTATTCCGCGCCGCGGTAGAGCTCCGTCTGGCCCTTCTGACGGCCGTAGCCCTTCGCCTCGATCACCGTCATGCCCTGGACGCCCAGCTCTTGCAGGGCCTCCTTCACCTCGTCCAACTTGAACGGCTTGATGACGGCTTCGATCTTTTTCATGGGCGCTCGAAAAAACTGCACACCCGCCCCACGCGGTCGCGGCGCGACGGAGCACGGCGGGGAGGCCAGGGACAAGGCCATCGGCGCGCCAATTGCGACTGCACGCGGGAAGATCGGGAGGAAGTTCAAAAAATAGGCGAGTGGTGATCAAAAACTCACCATCGGTTCTCCGCAGCGTTGCAGATGACCGCCGGAGGGGCAGCCGACGCCTCTTCGGGCCGTTGAGCGAGGATCGGGCGCGTGACAGGTGCGAAATCGTCGGAAAATCGACGTTTCCGCTCAGATACCTCCTGCAACGATGATCGCTTCCCGGGTTGTGGCGCCAAAGTTTGCGGCGAAAGCAAGGGTTCGCGCCTTGCGGACAGGGCTTTTCCGCCCCTCCCGGCGGTGGCATCGAGAGCGCAAGGACGGGGCGGCATGCCCGGGGAGAGAGGCACGTACCGATGACCGCCGCACGGCAGATCCTCACCGTGGCCGAAATGAGCGCCGCGGACGCCGCGGCGATCGCCGCCGGAACGCCGGGGGTCGTGCTGATGGAGCGCGCCGGCGCGGCGGTCTCTGAGGCTGTCGTCGCTCGCTTTCGGCCGCAAAAGGTCGCGGTGCTCTGCGGGCCTGGAAACAACGGCGGCGACGGCTATGTGGCCGCGCGCCTGCTGAAAGCCAGGGGCTGCGCAGTCGAGGTCTTCGCTATGGCCGAGCCTTCGACCCCCGACGCCAGCGCGGCGCGCGCACTTTGGGATGGGCCTGTCCGCGAACTGAACGGCGTGATGCAGGCGGATGTCTATGTGGACGCCCTGTTCGGCGCGGGGCTGAACCGGCCGTTGACGGGCGCGGCCGCTGTCGCGGCGCAAGGGTTGGCGGCCGACCATGACAAGGTGGTGGCGGTGGATACGCCGAGCGGGCTGCCCGGGGACACCGGGCGGCCGCTCGGCCCCTGCGTCAGCGCCGCCCTCACGGTCACCTTCCACGCCAAGAAGCCGGCCCATGTGCTGGAGCCTGGCCGCAGCCTCTGCGGCGAGGTGCAGGTCGCCGACATCGGTCTGGGCGCCGCGCCCGCTCGGCTGTTCGAGAACGGACCGGAACTCTGGGGATCGCGGTTCCCGTGGCCGGCCGTGGATTCTCACAAGCACGCCCGCGGCCGCCTGATCGTGGTCAGCGGCGACGCCTGGGGCACGGGGGCGGCCCGTCTTGCGGCGCGCAGCGGTCTTCGCGTCGGCGCCGGTCTGGTGACCTTGTTCTCGCCGCGGGACGCCCTGCCGGTGAACGCCGCCCACCTGGAGGCCGTCATGCTGCGCGGCTTCGACACCGACCTGGAGCTGGAGACCGGCGCGGAGGCCGTCGACGCCGCGGTGATCGGGCCGGCGGCGGGCGTCTCTGAGACCACGCTGCTGAACGTGCTGGCGCTGGCCCGCACCGGGGCGGCGCTGGTCCTCGACGCCGACGCCATCACTGTGTTCCGGGACGACCCGGAGGAGCTGTTCTCGGTGCTCGACCGGGACGACGTGCTCACTCCCCATCCGGGCGAGTTCGACCGCCTGTTCCGCGGGTTGCTGGCGGCTTCCCCCGAGCGGATCACCGCGGCGCGCAAGGCCGCCGAGCAAGCGGGGGCGGTGGTGCTGCTCAAGGGACCGGACACGGTTGTGGCTGCGCCGGACGGGCGGGCGGCGGTGAACGTCAACGGCGCGCCCTGGCTAGCTACGGCGGGCTCCGGCGACGTGCTGGCCGGCTTCATCGGCGGGCTGATCGCCCAGGGCATGGAGAGCTTCGAGGCCGCCTGCGCCGCGGCCTGGATCCACGCCGAGGCCGGCGAGGCGTTTGGGCCCGGCCTGATCTCCGAGGACTTGCCAGGCCTCGCGCCGGCGGTGCTGCGGCGGCTCTGGGACGCCCGCTGACCCCAAAAAGAAAGCGGCGCGGAAGAGGCTCCCGCGCCGCTTGCAGCCTTCGTTCGTTCAGAAGCGCTCAGCGCGTCAGGCGAACTCCGCGTCCTGCTGGCCCGCACCGCCTTCGAGGAGGTCGGCCGCGGCCTGTTCGGCGGCGACGCGCTCTTCCTCGAACTGCGCCGAGATGACGTTCTCGCCGCGCGCCTGACGATCGGCTTCGTCCTGGCTGCGGGCGATATTGAGCGTCACCGACACGGTGACTTCCGGGTGCAGGCGGACCTTCACCTCGTGCAGGCCGAGCGTCTTGATCGGCTTGTCGAGGACGACCATCGAGCGTTCCAGCTTGGCGCCGCCCTCGGCGTTGACGATGTCGGCGACGTCGCGGCCGGAGACCGAGCCATAGAGCTGGCCGCTTTCGCCGGCCTGCCGGATCAGCACGTAGGAAGAGCCGTCGAGCTTCTCGCCGTTGCGGCCGGCGGCTTCCTTGGCCTTGGCGTTGCGCGCCTCGATCTCGGCCCGCTGGACATCGAACACCTTGAGGTTCGCGGCATTGGCGCGGAGCGCCTTCTGACGCGGCAGCAGGTAGTTGCGGGCGAAGCCGTCCTTGACGTTGACCACGTCGCCGAGCACGCCCCAGCCTTCCAGCCGTTCGAGCAGAATGACTTTCATGTGCGGGTCCCCCTTACTTCACGACGTAGGGGAGGAGCGCCAGAAAGCGGGCGCGCTTGATGGCCTTGGCCAGCTCGCGTTGCTTCTTGGCGGACACGGCGGTGATCCGCGAGGGCACGATCTTGCCGCGCTCGGAAACGTAACGCTGCAGCAGCTTGACGTCCTTGTAGTCGATCTTCGGAGCGTTGGCGCCGGAGAACGGGCAGACCTTGCGGCGGCGGAAGAAAGGCCGGCGGGGCGCGGCGGCGGATGCCGGAGCGGCGGAGGTTTC
>Ga0157379_10000506_pt1 | contig 31555 bp, 25 predicted proteins | sample S25metaG_FD_121802 | JGI IMG/M metagenome (GOLD analysis project Ga0157379, IMG submission 121802) | Switchgrass rhizosphere microbial communities from Kellogg Biological Station, Michigan, USA - S2-5 metaG | ecosystem: Host-associated > Plants > Roots > Rhizosphere > Soil | place: USA... | reverse complement strand
CATGGATTTTTCTTTCTTCAGTGTTCCGATTTTAACTGACTTTCCTTCTCTCGGATTAAACCACCAGGCATTGACCTGATCATGTTTCAAAAAAGATATATTAAGGGTAATTGACCTGCCCACTGGGAGATAAATCATGCAGTAACTGTTGTCGCCTCCCCGAAAGGCCTGTATATGGTTTCCTTTCTCACCAGGGACTTCCGTGATAAGTGTTGAATCCGGCTGACGGTTCAGCATGGGCCTGGATTCGATGAGCCGCCTTAGATAACCGGCCTGAAAAGCGCCGGGGCGGTCTATCGCATTGATCCATCCGCGATCGGGATAATTTATGGCGACCTCCTTTGCGCTCATGAACTGCCAGACCGCATGGTGTCCGTAGGTGACGCCGCAGGCACCGGCAAAGACGGAGCGGTATAACTGCTTTCTCACATCGTAAGCCCGGAAATAGCCGCTGTCGGTGTTCCATTTAGGCCAGGGATTAACGGGATGATCCTCGTAGTTTGGCTCCGCATCAAGGGTTGGTTTATGAGGCTTGTAAGACCTGTCACGTCGGACATATTCCCAGCAGGGTGTGTCGTGCCCGTCCCCGTGGCCCGACTGGAACATGTTTAAATTCAGCCATGCCTCCTGGTGAATCCACTGCGAACTTGAATTGCTGCCGCCTGAAGGATGATAGGTTATCAGGCAATGTCCTTCGGTGGATTCGATAATACCTTTCGCCATTGCTCTCCAGACCGGCCGCCAGTCTTTCTCCCTGGTCAACGCGGGACGGTCGCCACCCAGGATCCAGATGATATTCTGCTGGTTCCTGTATCTTTTACCGATCCATTTGCCGTAGGCATAGGCATTTGTACTGTCGAAAATTACCGGGCCCTCACTCCAGGCCTGTGTTACGTTGCTGCCCCAGGTTGGCAGAAGTCCGATAACCAGGTTGCGTTGCCGGGCGAGAACGAAGACAGAATCGATAAGCCTGAAATAATCTTCATTAGGCTGGGTCGGGTCGGGTCCTCTCAAAGGTTTCTGTCCATACGCATTGGGCGTATTTAATCCGTCGAATTCGGCCAGCGCCACGGCCTGGATGACCGTGAATCCTTTTGCCGAACGGTTGTCGAGATATTGTGTGATTTCCGGATACGTCAGGCGGTGAAAGAGCTCCCAGCCGGTATCTCCCAGCCAGAAAAAGGGATGGCCGTCTTCGTAGACGAGGTCATACCCGTCTTTGCCTACAACAATACGTCCGTGTCCGGCCTGTGTTTGTGCATGAATAGTTTCCCGGCTCGTCAGCAGAGCCAGTAATAAGATCAGAAATGTCGGATGAAAGCGGAAGGATTGACCCATGGACAGCAATCGTTTGAGAAATGGCCAACACGACAATGTTACCGCAATTTTTTTAAAAATCCGGAATATTCGGAAGGTTCATGGTGTATGGTATATGGTGTATAGTGTAGGGTTTATGGGTTATGACAGCCGCCCACCATTCACTATTAACCATATACCATTTACCCTACTCTATTTTATCCGGATCAGGTATATGTTGTTTATGGCTGTCCATCTAATGTTTTACAGGCTGATGCTGCATAAGCTGGTTGAGCAGTGCCTGCACAATCGGGTAGTCTGACTTTTCTACCAAACTATACTGATTGCCGGATCCCGCACGCCACTCGTCTGAGCCGTCTTCCTTTACATCCATCCGGCCCGTTTCGGTTTCATACCAGGGAGAAATTCCCTTCACCGCAACGAGCACCGCGGTTTCGTCCCAGCTCATCCGGCCCAGGCTGTCGGAGGCTGCCATGGGAATGCACAAGGCAAACACATCCTTTACCGGACTTTGCCGGATCGCAGAATCATGGACCAGGGGAAGTCCCGTCCTGATTTTTTCACCAATCTGAAATCCGCTGAGGATAACAGGTGTGGGCCAGTGAGAGAAAACATAGGCCGAGGCCGCCGCGTCTTTTTCCACATTAAATTCTTTTCCCGAAGGGAAACGACCGGCCATGCTGACAAGTTCCTTTACTTTTTTCTTCACCAGCTCTTTCCCGTCAAGTTTTGAATATTCATCCGCGGCGGATTTCAAAAGATCGGAAAGGTTGGTGAAAAAGCCCGTTGATATAATAGTTACGCTTTGGTCCGGCTGCGAGGCCAGTATCTTCCGGTATAGTCCGGTGGCAGGAAAGGCTTCACTGTTATATTTTATCCTGTGCGGGTATTTTGCCAGCAGGGTATCCGTCCAATGCTGCCAGTCGCGCAGATTCAGGCCGTTTTTACCAACTACCCCCACAGGTATCTCAGGGCGGTTAAAATAGCTGTTGAAAACATCAAAAACCCCGGCAACTCCTTCGTAATTTGTACTCGCTACGGTTGCGAGGATCCGGATATAACCACTGTCGGCAAACGAGTGGAGAATGGCAATGGCTCCCACGTCGTCATAGTCAGGGCCCATATCGCTGTCGAAGATCACCAGCGCGGGTTTCACAGACTGTGCGGTTCCGGAAAAAAATGCTATCATTAAAAAAAGGAAGACAATTGCGCGTTGTTTCATGCTATTAAAATTAATCAACCCTGCCTGAGTTGAAAAACGGACTCGAATCAACCTTTCATGTACCAACTATCGGAAGCTAAGGAAAAAAGAATTTTCTGGATTTTTTTTATTCTCTGTCAGCTCGTGTGTATTACCGGCTGGGTCATTCCATTAATGGATATCGACGCAGCCCAGTATGCGAATATGAGCCGGGAGATGCTACTGAACAAACATTATCTGGAGATTTATGATCTCAGGCACGATTATCTGGATAAACCACCGATGATCTTCTGGCTTGGATCTCTCAGCATGCGCATTTTCGGTATCCACGATTATGCTTACCGCCTTCCCTCCCTGTTATTTTCCCAGCTGGCCATTTTCAGCACCTATAAACTTGCACGCCTTTTCTACTCTCAGCGGATTGCCCTGTTAAGCGCGCTTGTCCTGGCCAGTTGCGAAGCAACTTTTCTGATAAACCACGACGTAAAAACCGATACCATGCTGATGGGCTGGGTTGCTTTTTCCCTTTGGCAGCTTGCCGCCTGGTACCAGGATCAAAAGTGGAGACAGCTGATTCTCGCATCGGTCGGTATAGCAGGCGGCCTGCTCACGAAAGGGCCAATCGCATTCATGGTTCCTGTCTTTGCCTTTGCTCCTCATTTTATTCTTCATCGTTCCTACCGCCAGTTTTTTCGCTGGCAATATCTCGTGATGATCGGGATCATTGCAGTCCTCCTCCTCCCCATGAGCATTGGTCTTTACCGCCAGTTTGATCTGCATCCGGAAAAAATCATGTATGGCCAAAAAGGGATTTCCGGGCTTCGCTTTTTCTACTGGACGCAGAGTTTTGGAAGAATCACAGGTGAAAGTACCTGGCACGAAAACGACCGGTTCAGCTTTCTCTTTGAAAACATGCTCTGGGGTTTTATGCCCTGGATCGTGTTTTTTATCCTGGGATTTGCAGATGACCTCATCGGGATTGTGCGGAAGCGCTTCAAACTGTCCGGCAGGGAGGAATGGATAAGCACCGGCGGATTTGCCATAACGTATTGTGCACTGGCCAGCAGCCGCGCACAACTCCCGCATTATATTTATGTTGTCTTCCCGCTGGCAGCGATCATCACCGGAAAATTTCTGTACCGGCTGATATATGAATCCCGGATGCAAAAGTGGCTGAAACCCCTTACCATTCTCCAGTTCACTATGATGTGCATTACAGTGCTCGTGCTCTTCACTGTTTTGGCTTATCCCTTCAGACCGGTTGACAAAACCCTGCTGATCCTCGCCGTACTGATTTGCTCCGCATTGATCTGGATCCTTCTGAAAAATAAAATTGAAGCAGCACCCCTGATTTCCGTCAGCGTCCTTACGGTCGCCTTCGTCAATCTTTTCCTGAACCTGGGATTTTATCCAAGACTGCTTGAATACCAGCTAAGCATTCCCGTAAGCCGGTGGATCAATCAGCAGCCTGTCGACAGGGATCGATTTTATGTTTATAAGCTGGATGAACATGAGAGCCTGCATTTTTACAGCAATCATTTTTTCAGACACGTAGAAAACCCGGATTCTCTGTCTACCGGGGATTATATTCTCACCGGCGATCAGGGTTACCGTCTCCTCGATACTTCTTTATACAGGATGGCTTTCGCAGGCAGCTCTTTTCACGTCAGCACGCTGTCGCTTACATTCATGAACCCCGCCAGGAGAGCATCTGAATTATCGCCTTATTATATTTTGGAGAAAATCAGGAAAGATCCAACCTCGCAGGGATCATCCGTCCCTTAGGTTCCGTGGATGACTCAACGCCGGCTTCATGGTAAGATGCATCTTCATTCACTTCCCACAGATCATAGATCTCCTGGCCGGCAAGAATATTTTTTACTGCCAGCATGGCCGTCATCATGCTATGATCCTGGTTATTGTATTTATGCATGCCGTTCCGGCCAACCAGCTGTAAACCCGGGTACTCCCTGAGCCCGGATTTAATGGTGTTGATATGTTCTTTATATCGGCTATCGTACACCGGATAGGCTTTTTTCTGGCGGACAATATAACCGTCCATGACCTCAGAAGCCTTTGCAATGCCGATCTGTTCGATCTCCTTTCTGCCCATCGCCAGCAAGTCACCGTTGCTCATGGTCCACATTCCGTCTCCTTCAAAACAAAAATATTCCAGTCCATAACAGGCCAGTTCCGGATCCGGCACCATTTCAGGGCTCCATGATTTGAAATTCTGAATTCGTCCCACTTTAACGCTGGGATCATGAATATAGATCCAGTTATCGGTAAATACATTACGGTCCTTAAGGATCAGCACGACAGTGATGAAATCGCGGTACGAGAGGTTGTCTGCTGCTTCGAGTACGTCCTTAGGCGGTGCGGGAACAATACCCGGGATCAGTTCATGAACGGGAGCTGATGAAATGACTTCATCAAATCCTTCGTGGATATTTCCCTTATCGTCTTCTACATTCCATCCATCTTCACAGGCAATGATCTTCCTGACCGGAACGCCCATGAGGATTTCAGCACCCTGGGCACGGCTTTTATCTGCGCAGACCTCCCACATCATACCAGGGCCCCTGCGCGGATATCGGAAAGAATCGATGAGGGTCTTGATGGTCTTCCCTTTGCCTTTATTTCGTGAAGGAAACAGCGCATTCTCAATGGCGCTGCTGAGCGAAAGACCCTTGATCCTTTGCGATGCCCAGTCGGCGGAAATTTCCCTGCAGGGAATTCCCCAGACTTTCTCCGTGTAACTTTTAAAGAAAATATTGAAAAGCCTTTTACCAAACTGGTTGGTTACCCAGTCTTCGAAATTCAATGGATTTTTTACGGGAAAAAGCTTAGCCTTCGCATAACTCATTACGCACCTCGCCGATTCCATAAAGCCCAGTTTCTTTAAAGCTTCCATCGCATTCAGGGGATAGGTAAAAAACTGGTGGTTGTAATAAATCTTGCTGCTGCGGGGGCGCTGGAGAAGGTCATCACCGAGGATTTCGGTCCAGAAATCTTCGACTTCTTCCGATTTACTGAAAAACCGGTGACCGCCAATATCAAAATGACATCCTTTATATGATTCCGTTCTTGAGATCCCGCCAACATACACGGGATCGGATTCAAAAACCGTGACCCGTTGTCCCGCTTTGGTGAGCAGGTAGGCAGCGGTAAGTCCTGCCGGACCCGCTCCTATAATGGCAACTCTTTTAGTACTCATGAACGATACGTGAAAGTAGGGCGCAAGTTAACCCGGGCAGCCTTATTTACCCGGAAAAGCTCCTGATTTCTCTTCGCATGCTGAATCCTTAACCAGTTGTTCAAACAGTTCAGGTGAATAAATCTTAAATTGTATACCCCGGTTGCCGGGAGTAAATTTTCAACATAAATTCAAATAAAATGGAACAGACAAGCGTGGAAACCAAACCGGAAACCCGGGATACGGAAATGTTCCGCCTCATGGATGCCTATTGGCGAGCAGCCAATTACCTCTCGGTAGGCCAGATTTATCTTTACGACAATCCGCTGCTGAAGAAACCACTGACGCTTGACCATATCAAACCCCGGCTGCTGGGTCACTGGGGTACCACGCCCGGATTGAATTTTATTTATGTGCATCTCAACAGGCTTATCAAATCCCGGCAGCTCAATATGATCTATATCACGGGCCCCGGACACGGCGGACCGGGACTGGTGGCCAATACTTACCTGGAGGGCAGTTATTCTGAATTCTATCCCGACATCACGACGGACGAGGAGGGGATGAAAAAATTGTTCAAACAATTTTCTTTTCCCGGAGGAATTCCCAGTCATGTGGCCCCTGAAACGCCGGGGTCCATCCATGAAGGCGGCGAACTGGGCTACTCCCTGGTTCATGCATATGGTGCGGTTTTCGATAACCCCGACCTGATCGCGGTGTGCGTTATTGGCGATGGTGAAGCAGAAACCGGGCCGCTCGCCGCCAGCTGGCACTCTAATAAATTTCTGAACCCGGTGCTGGACGGGGCGGTTCTGCCGATCCTTCACCTGAACGGCTACAAGATCGCAGGACCCACAGTGCTTGCCCGCATACCAAAGGAAGAACTGGCTTCGATGCTTACCGGATATGGCTATCGTCCCTATTTCGTGGAAGGAGACCAGCCTGAAAAAATGCACCCTGCCTTTGCTTCTACCCTGGAAAAAGCCCTTGACGAGATCAGCCACATCCAGCGTGATGCCAGGAAAAACGGATATTTTAAACGGCCGCAATGGCCCGTCATCGTGTTGAATACACCCAAGGGATGGACGGGTCCAAAAATGGTGGACGGAAAACAGGTAGAAGGCACCTGGCGCGCTCACCAGGTACCACTTTCTGAGCTGGGCTCCAACCCGGCGCATGTAAAAATGCTCGAAGCCTGGATGAAAAGTTATAAGCCCGAAGAGCTTTTCGATCAAAGCGGAAAACTCATTGATCCACTGTGCGCGCTCGCTCCACAGGGAAAGCAGCGGATGGGCGCCAACCCGCATGCAAATGGAGGATTGCTGCTGCACGATCTGAAACTGCCGGATTTTCGGAATTATTCAGTGGATATCGGTAAGCCCGGAACAACCACCAGCGAGTCCACTCGCATTCTCGGCGCTTTCCTGCGGGACATTCTTAAAGCCAACAGTGAAAGAAAAAATTTCCGTGTCTTCGGACCTGATGAAACCAATTCCAACCGGCTTAACCATGTTTTTGAAGTCACCGACCGTATGTCTGCCGCTGAAATTCTTCCCGGCGATGATCACGAAGGCCCTGAAGGCCGCGTGATGGAAGTGCTGAGTGAACACCTTTGCGAAGGGTGGCTCGAAGGCTACCTGCTCACCGGCCGCCATGGCTTTTTCTCCTGTTACGAAGCTTTTATCCATATCATCGATTCGATGATGAACCAGCACGCCAAATGGCTGAAAGTCTCTAATACTATCCCGTGGCGCAGACCCATCGCTTCGCTGAATTACCTGCTCACCTCGCATGTATGGCGCCAGGATCATAATGGGAACAGCCACCAGGATCCCGGATTTCTGGACCTGGTTGTTAATAAAACCGCGGATGTGGCCAGGATTTATCTGCCACCGGATGCCAACTCCCTTCTGTCTGTGGCAGACCACTGTCTGCGAAGCCGGAACTATATTAACGTGATCGTCGCCGGCAAGCAGCCTGAATTGCAATGGATGGACATGGATACGGCTATCAAGCATTGTACATCGGGGCTCGGCATCTGGGAATGGGCGGGCAACGATGCGGGCCAGGAACCGGACATTGTGATGGCCTGTGCGGGTGACGTACCTACCATGGAAACCATCGCGGCAGTGGAGTTGCTTCGGATTCACATGCCCGAAATAAAAGTAAGGGTCGTGAATGTGGTCGATCTGATGAGCCTCCAGCCCTCCAGCGAGCATCCCCATGGTATTTCCGACATTGATTTTGATATGCTGTTCACACGGGACAAGCCCATCATCTTTGCATTCCACGGCTATCCATTGCTCATCCACCGTCTGACCTACCGGAGAACCAACCATCAAAACCTGCACGTACGAGGATATAAGGGAGAGGGAACCACCACCACACCTTTCGATATGTGCGTGCTGAATGATATAGACCGTTACAGGCTGGTCATGGATGCAATAGACCGCCTGCCCCAGCTGGGCTCACGCGGCGCCTACACCAAACAGCTTATGCAAAATAAAAGACTCGACCACAAAGCATATGTAAGGGAACATGGCGAGGATATGCCGGAGATACGCGAATGGAAATGGAAGGGTGCAAAGTAGGCGGTCCAGATATGATAAACCATCCACCATTAACCATAAACCATTCACTTTTCTCAATGCCCATTTTTTAACTTTTCATATGGCCTGGTTCAACTTAAACTGCAAGAAGAATTCAACCGGTCGCAATAGTCAATAGAAATGTTTAAGGCTGGTGGGGAAGAAATACAGGTGCATATTGGTAATGAATCATTAACAGGCTGAAAAAGGGCAGGAAAATTCCCCCGGGGTGCAACATTTTCTAAAAACCGGCGACTAATAAGAAGAACATTAACCGGTTTTATGGATTTTAAGGACACCAACCTCATGTCGTACCACGACATCGAATTGCAATTTGAAAAGCTATCTCTGGAATTCGGTCACCCAATTAAGCCCGATGAAGCTTATATCAACAATTGCGGATATAAAGAACTCAGAGCCGGAAACCTTCAAGGGGCGATGCAGCTCTTCAGACAAAATATTAAATATTTTCCGGCATCGTTCAACGTATACGACAGCCTTGCCGAAGCGCTCCTGCAGGGCGGGGACCGAAATGCCGCTATATCCAATTACGAAAAATCCCTGGCGCTCAACCCAAAAAACAAAAATGCGCTGGACATGCTGAAAAAATTAAAAAAAATTCCCGTTGGTGACCGGTAAACCGGCGGACTTCCCCGAAGGACTGTTTTGATGGCAGTCCTTTTTATTTTTTACTTATTTTCGGCTGCATAACCGTCAGCGTATGCCGCCCCCGCTCAAATTATTTATGCTCCTGTTGGGATGTAAACCGCCCGGCCGTCATACAGAACAACACGATATTTTTTTTGGTATCGGAACAACACTTCGGGATCTCGTTCCTGAGATCACTACGTTCTGGCCCGGGCCGCAACGTATTCATATCGACGCGTGGCGGGAAGTAACCCAGGTGGAAGATTTTAGTATTCATGTAGTGCCAAAGACAGATCCCGCTGAAGGCAACGGGCATAAACTTTTTTTTATCAACCTGGGCGGATACCAGGAAAACCGTTTTGAAGAACAACACTATGTCCTGCTTACCGTGAAAGCTGATAAAACCAGCGCGATTGGACAGGCGAAAGAAACTTTTTTCTTTAAACACAATCATTTCGAAAATGCCAATTCGCATATTGACGACAAATACGGGATCGATGTCGATGATCTTTATGAAATAGAAGAAATGCTTTCCTCCGGTCAGAAAGAAAAATACCGGATCGAGATTCTGCCTTCTCCCGGTAAAACGGAAGATCAGTTAAACCTCGGATATGTAAAGTTGGGCAGCCTGTAGATGACAGAACGGATTCCCTCAGAAGGTTCGAAAATTTTATTTTTTAAATACGAATTCAGGCAGATAGTAATTTGCCCTGTCCTGTTCGTATTGTTTCAGATATTTTGAATTGCTCACCACACCTACGCTGCTGATCACGCCTTTGAGCGTTGTCTTTACCCAGAAATTAAAAACAAACTTTTCCCTGTCACGCACGAAATACGTGACAGATTCTTCGCGGTTCTTCTTGCGAAGAATAAAAGTATTGGCCAGCATGTTGATCAGATCCAGCTTGAATGTTTTGCGTTCAGGATCGGAAGTATTCAGGACTCTTATTTTGAGATCGTTATAATAAAGTTTCATATTACCAATCGCGGCGTATTTATTACCGGTCCAGTGGGCGTAGACAGTATCGGCGGTCCCGTTCCTGACCTTCAAAGAAGCCAGCGGCTCCGTCACCGGATTGAGCCTGGCGAATTCCATTGGATAAACACGATAGCGCATCGTGAATCCGGAGAGGCTGTCATGATATTTCTCTGCGTAGTAAAAAGGATCGACGCGCGTATCAAAAATTTTGGCGTCGGCAAATATCCTGAGGCTGTCACTATGCTTCGCATTTCCGAAACCGGGGATAAAGGCGTTGAGATCACGTATGGGTGTGATTCCTTCGCGGCCTGACTTATTCGAAATTTCTTTGACCGTCACACTGCTGTTCGAAATAAGGACGGTATCCACCCAAACCGGATAGGGGATTTTTTCCATCAGGATCGTGGGCATCAGCCTGATAATACCCGGTTCCCTGGGCATCCTGCCATCCCTGAAAGTCGTAAGATCCACACCGTCAATTAAAATTTTGGAAACGGTCAGCGACGTATCATTTGGATATAATTTCAGCCGAAACTTGTTGAAATCAAGGTTCTTCCCGGCTACCGTTATATAGTCACGCTGCCAGCCCGTTTTAAAGTATTCTTCCGCGCTCAGTGTCGGATTCATTTTCAAGCCCTCCAGATGAAGTTCCTTCGTGGCAGCTTTCCAGCCAACCTGGTTCAAACTGCCCGTCCAGCTTCTCGTTTCGAAACGTACATTTCCCTGGCTCAGACTGATATGCTGCAGCAACCAGTTAAGATCCCGTTTGTCTTTGGAATTGAAAGAGATGTCATCTATGGCTCCTTCAATCTCATCTGAACTCAGTGTGAGGCCCGGTTTTTTAAGCCTGACTCCTGCCTGATGCCATTCTCCCCTCACAGCTGCACTGAATACCTGTTCTGTATCCTTCTTAAATTTGCCGCCGGTCGATAAAAAATCCGCCGAAGGGACGGAAATGCTCAGGTCCTTATTTTTCAATGTCATTTGGCGCAGCCTTGCTTCGAGTGAAGCAAATCCGAATGGCAATCCCGGTCCGGAGCGCAGACTGTCTGACCTGATATCAATTTTTGAAAACAGTAGCAGCGAGTCGCCCGGCTTTATAGAACTGACCTGCAGGGATGCGTTCCTGATATTCAGTTTATTTGTATTCCAGCTGACGGGACTTTCCTTCTTATGTGCTTTTTCTTTTTTTTCCCCGATCACCAGGGCTATGGAGGGATCCAGAATATTGAGGGAGTCGAACCGTATTACATTAAAATCCGTGGAATGCAGATTCCAACCCGTTTCTATCCGGGGAATTTCCAGGTCCATCAGCCCGTCAGAAGACCTGAAGGAAATATCCTTTACCGAGCTCGATCCTTCATTGGTAAAATGTAAACTGCCCGCACTCAGGCTGAAAGCGCCGGTTTCAGCAAAGAACTTTTGGATTTGAGCCAGACCATTTCCCCAATAAAAAAATTCGCCCGCCGTGTATACGCTGTCCATGCAGATCTCTGAAGCCTGAAAACCGAGGCTGTCTCCGATGGCAGTGTATTGATTTACCTCCAGGTTGTTTATATCTATCCTGCCGATATGAATTTCAGGTAAAATCCTGGCGTTGATACTGTCTTTAGCTGCCTTACTGCGGGTGGAAATCACTGCCAGTCTCCCGACGGAGATATCTTCGATCTGAATAATACGGTCGTTTTCATACAGATCCCAGCTGAAGATCTCCCAATATATATTTTCTGCTTTGAGGCGCGTACCATCCGCCAGCGTGATAAGCATACTGTCTACCCAGTTATGACGCTTATCTCCTTCAAACCGGAAATTTGACATTTCGAACCTGGCCTGCGGCGACTGGAGGTTCACATTTTTTACGGACAAAGACGGCAGGGATCTTTTGATTTCGCGAAGCGAGTCACTGCTCAGAAAACGATTCAGCAGGATATCTGCATTCAATCCCTGCATATTCATTACCGTCGAAGTGGCTCTCATCTGATAGTTAAGTGTCGCGTTAACAAGATGAAAACTATCTACGGTTATCAATTCGCGCAGTTCATGCAGCGAACGATAAAAATCATTGAGCTTCGTCCGGGAAGCCTTGCGGACCGGAACCTTATTGCTGACAATTCTTATTTCAGGTCTTTCCAGAATAGCGACGGAACCACTCAGCTTTTTTTCCAGCAGGTGTTGAAAATCGACATTCCTTAACTCAAGCAGGGGCGAACTGAACTTCAGGTAGTGGGCATTATGATTAAATTCCGTCGGACCATATTCTGCGTCCCTCAACACAAGCCCGTTCCTCGCAATGGCAAATTCGCGGATGGACAGCTGGTAAAGGCTGTCTGCGGTCAGGAACTGAATGCCCTGGAGCGTCAGCTGAACGCTGTCCACACGGATTTTTTTCAGCGTATCTCCCGGCGTGACCGAAAGGTTAAAAATTTTCAGGTTGGCCTCACGGGTAATATAGTTGGCGTTTCCCCTGTCTGGACGATTTATGAAAAGCTGACCCTGCTTCACATCTATAAAGCCGATATTTAACTGATCGACCGGGAGAGTTAATTTTTTCTTTCCCGGTTTTGAAACCGCCTGTTCTGAAGAAGATACGGCCGCTACTTTCAGCACCGGCTTATAACAGATCAGTGTATCCAGGTCAAGCTGACTGGACGTTAGAATATTTCGCAGCCGGCTGGAATTGAAAAACAAATGGTCGGCCGCAAAATCAAATCCGTTTCTGTCTGCTTCAGGTTTTGAAATAAGATTCACTGTGTCGAGTTCCACAAGAGGATTGGCGCTTGAAAAATGAAATTTTCTAAATGAAAGATGTTGCCTTCCGCCCGGTAAATCCCAGTCCTGTTCTGATATGGTAAGATCCACATCTTCAGAGGAAAACAGGAGTTTTTTTTCCTGGCTTTCCCTGGAAAAATTTTTCACCAAAAGGCTGATATGCGAAACCGTAAATGGTGTACCGGTCCCGGGCGGCGTATAACCAAATGATGCATCCCGGACAATCAGGGATCGCACCTGCAGATTGGACAACACTTTTTTAAGACCATTCACCCACTGCTCCGGATCGATACGGACAGCCGCGGTGTTTGCAACGGGAAAATACTGAACCGCGGGAGAAATAATCGCCACGCTGTCCACCGTAGTCGACCGGCGCAAAATAAAGTCACGAATGGAATGCAGGGAAAAATAAAGTTCGGGGACCTGAAGGGCAAGATGTGTTCCCGCCTTTTGCGGGTCTGTGCAGGTCAGGGATGAATTCCTGAACAGGATCGTTCCTTTCCAGATTGATACATCGATTCCATCGGCGTCAAAAGCATAAAGGCCTTTGGATTCCCTTTTTACCAGGAACTGCAGCACATTCTTAAATCTGAATTCAACAAAATAGAATACTATACCGCCCAGGACTACCCGGATCAGGAGAAGCAGTATAAGTATTCTGATCCATTTTATTTGTTTCCTGGAAATATGCATGCCATTGAACAAGGTTTAAACCGCCTCACTGTAATTTAAGTAAACCTGTACAGTATTGATGCACTATAGCGTTAGGGATCTTTGAGGGAATGAAGAGGAATTTTTCCATAGAAGTGAAATAGCCGGCAACAAATACTTTGCGGGTATCCCTGATTTCCCGGATAGATTGATAGACACCAGGCGTGATACCTAATTTTCCCGGATAGATTGATATACGCCAGGCGTGATGCCTAATTTTCCCGGATGGACTGATATACGCCAGGCGTGATGCCTTCGATCTTTTTAAAAACCCTGACGAAGTAATTCACGTCGCTGAATCCACTGAGCATGCTGGCTGTTTGCAGGTTGTTACGCGGATCGGCAAGAATTTGTTTGGCCAGCTTTACTCTTTCGATATTAATATATTCCAGAGGGCTGAAGCCGCTCTGTTCCCTGAACCATCGAAAGAACTGATTGCGGCTGAGGTAAGCCTTTCGGCAAAGCACGTCTACGGGAATTTTTTCAGATAGATGTTCCTGGATATAATTCAATACAAAATGAAGCTTGGTCATGTTACTGTCGAGCCGGCTGTCGCGGGAAACCTTAAATAGGTGTTGTCCCTGAATCAGGCGGATCAGCAGCTCTTTCAGGTTGAGATCGGCATAGACATTTTTTTTCCTGTCCGGACCACTGCAGATTCGAATAATTCTGTTGATCAGGTCCGACACTTCATTGTCGTTGGAAAAATGGTACTGGTTGAATTGTAATGTCCAGTTACCCTGTTCATCGTTTCCTCCGTTGTAATATTCATTGAGATAGTCGACCGTATCATTTACGTAATCGGCATTTACGGTAAGTGCAATACACTGGGTCGGGTTTTCGGACTCAGATTCCGGAAAGTCGATGATCATTGGTTCATTTGCGGGCATGATAACCGTTTCTCCCGGCACATAAACAAAGGGATCTTTGTCTATCAGGTGCATTACCTTTTTTCCCCTCATCATGCTGGAGATCATCAGGTCGCTGAATTTAAGTGGCACCCTGTAAGCCTGCTTGTAGCTTTCATAGATATTCAGCTCGCAATTGTTGAGATTGAAAACCCGCCGGTTTTCGACAAGACTTTGAATGTCTTTTGCAGGGGTAAGCTCGATTTTATGTAATAAGGTTCCCAAAATGTAGGCAGTTAGATCCTCCAATTTTATACCGGCACGCTTAAAGTACAAAAAATCGGGTACAAACGTCCTATAAATAGATACAAAATTGTGGCTTCTGACGCCTTTTTTGTCTAAACTTTATCGTCTGGTCTGGATCGGTGATGGGCCGGACAGGCTGGGAAATCTCGGAAAGATCTTCAAATTTTTGTTGAGCAAGCAATGTTGGTTACGACCGGAACAGCGGCTCTTTGGCCGCTGTTTCTTCATTAACCGTTAAACCTGTTCTATTTTTCCCCGGAAGGGGGAATTTTCGCAATCCTCCTCCGGCACTTCGCGGCAGTCAAAAATCTCCGGCCGCCTGTTTTCCGTAAATTGTTCATGAAAGTAAAGCTGCTGAAAGGCCTGTGCATTGTTTGCAGCCTGTCCGCCTGTCATCCGCGGAACCATCCTCTTGTAATCGCTGCATATGCCGATAGCCTGATCAACAACTACCGGACTCCACCTCTGTCAGTCCAAAATGATTCAGAGATTGTTTTTTGGGAAAAAAGAATTGATCCGGCCCGGCCCGGACTTGTAAGCGAGCTACGCTATGCCGCGGCCCTGTCGCAGCGATTTCGCTATTTCGGAGACATCAGGGATATATATTGCGCCGACAGCGTGGCGCGCAGGGTAGACAGCCTTTTTAATCACCATGAGTCGCAGGCAATGCTTACGCTCACGGGATATTCAATTCTTCAGCATCGCTTTACTGAAGCGGCTGAGTGGTTGAAAAAGGCAAAATCTCTCGGTATCAAAAAATATGATGACCTCAGTTACTCTTTTGATGTTGACTATGAACTGGGCCGGTACTACGATGCCGGCGTCGCACTGAAACAGATGAAATCCGGTGCGGACTACAGCTATCTTTTTCGCAATGCCAAAATGCATCATCTGAACGGAGAACCGGATAGCGCAGTAGCAGACATGATAAAAGCTGCCGGCCTGGAAAATACTAATCCCTGGTTACAGACGATTGCACTTTCCAACGCCGCCGATCTGCTGGTGCATAGCGGTAGCCCGGAACGCGCCGCCCCGCTCTACCGCACCTGCCTGGAACTGAATGGTGCGGATTTTCACAGTCTGCTCGGGCTCGGATGGATCGCCCTTGTATGTGACAAAAACGATACGCTTGCTGAAAAAATATTCTCTTTCGCAGCATCCAAAAATAAATTGCCGGATGCGCTCTTCCGAATGATTCAGACAGCAGAATTTCGCGGCGATAAAATACTTGAATTAAAATATGCACGCGATTTCGAGCGCACCGTTTCCACCCCGCTTTACGGAAGCATGTACAATAAATATCTGATCCAGCTGTATACGGGTATTTTAAACGAACCTCAAAAAGCCGAGGCCCTTGCACGGAAAGAATTGGACAACCGGGCCACGCCTCCTACCTATGCCTGGTATGCGTGGTCCTTATTCTGTAACGGCAGGTCTGCCGAAGCACTCGGCATATATAAAAAATATGTCTCCGGACTTCCGCTGGAAGGACTGGAACTCTACTGGATGGGGAAAATGATGGAAGGCATGGGGAAGACCTACAATGCAAATGCGTTCTTTAGCGCCGCCAAAAAAAACATCTACGACCTGAGCCCTGGTATACAGAAGGAACTGATGAAGTTTTCAGAATAAGATCCGCTGCACTGTCCAAAAGCCCGCAATAAGTGCGATGGCCGCAGACGGCGGGATGACCATTACCTTCCGGTACCAGGGCTTATCTCCAAACCACTTCGCCATGAGAAAATAAGCTCCCAGGATGACCGTCATTTGCCCAAGTTCCACACCCAGGTTAAAGCTTACCAGAGAAATAAGGAAGGCGTTTTGGGGAAGTCCCATCTGACCGAGCGCCCCGGCGAATCCCATACCGTGTATGAGCCCGAACAGAAACACCACACCGATCCTGGATGCTTTCAATCGGGGAGAGAAAATATTTTCGAGTGCGACAAAGCAAATGGATAAAGAGATGAGAGGTTCCACAACAACCAGGGGCGGCTGGATGATCCGGTACATCGACAAGCCGAGTGTAATGGAATGAGCTACTGTGAAAGCCGTTGCCTGCCACAGCAGAGGTTTGAGCTTGGGAGAAAGGAGGAAGAGACTGAGAACAAAAAATATATGGTCCATTCCCAGCGGCAGGATATGATGAAATCCGAGTTTCAGATAGATCCACGCCGCATCTGTTGCAGAAACATTTTCAAGTTCGCGGACGATCACGTGGGCTGAAACCGGTATGCTGATGAAAATAAAAATAAAGAGGAAAAGGCCTGGAAAAAGAAAACAGGCCAGACCGGATTTTCCCGGCCTGCCTGATCTTTTAAGGAGAATATTACCAGGGGTTGGCTTCATACGGGAAGGCAGAAAGGAAGGGCTTGTCATTTCCGTTGACGTGGTCGCTGGTGAGTCCGGCGTTGGCAGAACCATCAGGACCGCCAAACAACAGGGTGAGTTCGACGTCTATAACATCATCATTCAGGAGCCGTCCGGTAAGCACCTGTTTTCCATTGTAAAAACTGGTGGGCCCCAGGGTGGCCACATTGAGAACATCTGTTGAGAGCACCCCAATAAACTGGTCCGCGTCAAGCCCCAGAAGGTTCGTGGAATAGTTTGGATTCAGCGCGAGAAGCGATGTTTTCATGTCATTGGTAAAGCGCGCCGCCATCAGGCTGGGAATCGTAGTATTGAAACTATCCTTGCCGCTCATGGGAATAAACACAGTGTTGATGGCCGGCCGTCCCACGGCGTCTGCCTGGTCAAAATAAACAGGATTCGAAGGGGGCGGCGGGTTATAGCTTGACTTGCTGCAGGCAGCGAACAGGGCTATTAGGGCTAATGCAGCGGCCCCATGCCTGATGAGTTTAATCTTTTCCATAAATAAATTTTTCAGATTGAAAATGAGAGAATGAGTTACGAGGCTTTCTTTTTAGTCGTAAGCCACACGTTGAGGGTGCCTGTACTGCCGAGGAGTGACTTGGGCACTTCCACCACTACACTCAGCACATTCGTTCCCGCAAAGGCGTCTTTGCCCGGGTTGTTAAAGCCGGTTGCCGTTCCCGCAATGATCGCATGGTATTGATCCAGGTCGAAGAAGAACGGATCGTCTCTTGGTCCGGCAAATACTTTCATCCCATTCGCGCCCGAGGCAATAACGGGTGCTGTACCATAGGCAGTCACACCAACAGACGCTGTGATGTCTCCTTCCAGTTTACTGCGCAGTCCGGTGATGGAAGGTTTAACGGGACCATAGAAATTCATCGTGCCGTTGCTGTAGAGCGCCTGGATCACGAGGTCTTCCACGTGATCTCCGTTGTTGTCGATGTTGACCTGGATAAGGGTGTTAGGATCGAAGGATACGGTCGCCGTGGCAGCCGGTGAAAGCAATCCCTGGGTGTTGGCCACGAAAACCACCGTATTGGTGTCGGCGCCGTTGAATGCGTAGAGATCGGTAATGTCGGTCGAATGGGTCTTCACAGCGGGCGCATCAATATGATCGGACGCCAGCAAAACCCCGCCTATCCCGGTTGCCACCGCAAGCAGGACGGCCAGTGCAATTTTTTTTTGTTTCATAAGAAAAATTTGAGGTGATGATTCAGTCCACTTACGGGATATGAAGAAGCTTGGATTTCTTCCTGGGGTATTTCATTAAAAAAGGAGAAAGATCATTTCAGAATGGTGGCCTGCGACGCGTCATATACACGTGCACACATATAAAAGAAAAAGGGCCTTTAAAAGGCCCCGGGTAAGAATATATTTTTGTGGAGTTGTCTTATTCCTGATTCGCTGCCAGGTTCTGGTTCCTGAGCACCGCATTTTCTGTCTTTCGGTTCCTGAGAATATTTACATATTGCAGTGCATATCTTGTCTGATAATTTTCCCATGCTTTTTGTGCCCAGCCGATAGCACCATCCAGGTCTCCGTTGATCTCCCTGATGATGGCCATATTGTAACAACCACGTCCGGCGAGAACCGGATCAGGATTTTTTGTTTCCGCTTCCCAGATTTTTCCAGCGCCATCCCAGTTTCCGGTCTGCGCCATACGGTTTGCGATCTTGAAACTTTCGTTTCCGCCGGAATAATAGTAACGGGAAACCCGAATCCAGTAAGGCAGGATCCTGTAAGCATAATTTTGTCCCGCATCATTGGCCACCTGTTTCACTGCTTCCTTGCGGCCTATCAGGGCTGAAGCGGCCACCGCAGGATTTATTCCCCTTCCGGTGAAACGAAGATCTTTTGCCATCATGTACTCATCCAGTATAGTATGCGTGGAAGGATCGTAGATCCTCCAGCCGGTTTTTACATTGGTCAGCATCGTCACCTGCTGCTCTACTGCCGGAACATTTACAATGCCCGTTTGAATGGTTACAGGTACAGCGGCATAGGATATCTTGGAATCCGTGTCAAAAAACTCGAGAGAAAAAAGAACATCGGTGTGGTTGTCGCGACAAATCCTTTCCACCGTATCCCAGGAAAGCATCGAGGGAAATACGCCGGCGCCAAAACTCCTGAGGTCGAGCTCTGTCAGCATTTTTACCTGTTCAAAGCGGTTGTTCTTTATGATCTCGTCGTACAAACCGGATACGCTGGACTTTGCACCGGCTTCTACCATGGCCGTAGATTCGAGCGAAAGGGCTTTATGCATATTATCCAGTGCCTTGTTTTCATCGGCGGCCTTAGACCGGTCTACAATGGCCACATTTTTTATATTGGCGGGCAGACTTACCGGGGCAGGTTGCTGCACACTCAGCGACATGGTGTTGGTTGAGCTGCATGAATAGCACGCAGCAAGGATCAGGAGGTAGAAACAGTTTTTCATGGAATGGCTGATTAAGGTTTGAATTCCATTGTCTAACGGGAAAAGCATGGCTTTAGTGCACAAATGCAAACATTGACGTACAGCCAAAGCGGGTGCTTCTATATGAAATTCAATGTATTATGTGAATACACCCGAAAATTCCTATCTTATGATCCGGAGCATAACCCCTTAGTAATTCCCTTACCACGAGCATGAACATCATATGAGATCTTTCCCGCGGTACTTCGCCCTCTGGCTGACTCTTTTGTTTACCACCTCCTGTCTTCACGCGCAGGAAGCGCGACCACCCAAGGTGCTGGTGGTCGCAGCCACCGACCCCTATCACCGCGCGATGAGTGTAAAAGCAAAAGATTTTTTCCAGCGACTCGCGGAAAACAATCATTTTATCCTCGACTTTACGACAGACTCCACTGTGATCAACGATAAAAATCTTTCGCATTACAACGTGTTCATTCAGCTGCACCTCGCCCCTTTTAACCTTTCTCCGCAACAGCAACAGGCTCTCGAAAAATATATTTCAAATGGCGGAGGGTGGATTGGGATCCATGCTGCAGGACTTGCCGGGAAACAATTCGTTAAAGACCCAAAACCTTATTGGCAATGGTATGAAAACCTTCTGGGCATAACCTACAACTCGCATCCCACCCTGCAGCAGGGAACGCTGGTTGTTACCGACCGGAATCACCCTGTTACGCGTAACCTGCCGGACTCTTTTTCTATCCGTGATGAATGGTATGTTTTTGATCATCCTCCTTCCGGAGAAATGAGGATCCTTGCACGGGCGGACGAAAATTCCTACACACCAAAAAAACCGATGGGATATCATCCGATGATCTGGACCAATCCGCGCTATGCGCATGTTCTGTATATCGGAATCGGACATGATACGAGTATCTGCGCCGACGAAAACTTTGCCATTCTCCTGCGGGATGCGATCCTCTGGGCCGCCAGTCCTGTCCCGCGTTTTCATGCCCTTGTCCTTACCGAAAAGGGAGGGATACACCAGGGATTTGTGCTGGCGGCGCTGGACTGGCTAAAGGATTTCTCCCGGAAACAGCAGTTTGACTACACTGTCATCTACCGGGCGGATACCCTGAATACGGAAATCCTCTCTCGATTCCAGGTTTTCATCCAGCTGAACTTCCCTCCTTATATGTGGAGTGATTCATCAAAAGAAGCCTTTAGACACTATATGGAAGAGGGCACCGGCGGATGGGTAGGTTTTCACCACGCTTCCCTGCTTGGGGAATTTGACGGATATGCGATATGGCCCTGGTTCTCCCAGTTCATGGGCGGTATAAGATTCAAAAATTATATAGCTGCCCGGGCAAGCGGCACCGTCCATGTGGAAGACCGCCTGCATCCTTTAGTAAAAAACCTGCCCGACAGCTTTTCACTTCCCGATGACGAATGGTATACTTATGACAAAGACCCGAGAAGCGGGGTGCACGTCATAGCCCATGTGGATGAAAACAGTTATCAACCTCCATCTGATATTAAAATGGGAGATCATCCCGTGATCTGGACCAATGAAAAGATGAAGGCAAGAAATGTCTACTTCCAGATGGGACACCATGCGAGTCTTTTTGGCACCGAAGCGTTCCGGCTGCTCTTTGCCAATGCTATCCTATGGGCCGCCGGGAGCACCCTGGTCTATGCGACTCCCTGATCCGCACGGTTATATAAAGTATTTCTTGGATACTCAGATCAAGACAGTATCTTAGGGGAACGCCAATCCCCCTTCTGTAAAGCTTCAGAGATTGTAGACAACGGATTACCCTCTGCATACTATAATTCGTTTCTTAACACCAAAAAAATACGTCAACATGAAAAAAATCCTTCTCATTCTGGGACTGCCCCTTTGTTTTATCGCCTGCAACAGCTCGTCGTCCGGCACGGCTGAAACCGCTGCACCTGCGAAGGACAGCGTAGCGGCGGCCCCTGTTAACCTCCCTTACACGGCTATTTATTCTTCGAATTTTGTTCCGGGTAAACCATCCGATGTGGAAATGGTGCTTAGAAATTATAAGGATTGGGAAACAGGCGACTTAAAAGACATGGCAGCGACTTTCGGAGACACCCTGGAAATGATTTTTTCCAGCGGCAATCAAATGAGAGGCCATACCGACAGCCTTATGAAGTTGGCTCAACAATTCAGGGACAGCCTGTCAAGCGTAAAGCTTATGTTTTATGCATGGACTTCTAATCACAGTGTCGATAAAAATGAGAACTGGGTAAACGTATGGTATAAAGAAATAGACACTTACAAAACAGGCAAGGTAGATTCAGCCTTTTACCAGGACGATAACCGGCTGAATTCAGATGGAAAGATTGTATGGGTCTCTTCGCACAAACAGGACTACCTAAAACCCAAGAAAAAATAATCACTTGTATTCCTGATAAACTCCCGCACAGCTTGTGGGAGTTTTTTTTTGCCCCTGTAACTTCCGGCAACCGATTTACGTATTACCTGAATATAAACTACCAGCAATGAAAGCAATCCGGAACTGCCTCCTGGCCCTCGTGCTTATAGCCGCTTCCTGCAGCAAGAGCAGCACCAATAGCCCTACCAATAAGCATAACGTGGAATACAGGGTCCTGAATGCCCAAAAATCAATTGTACAGCTTGAATACAATGACGCGTCAGGAAATTCAGTACATGGCGATATCTCCGGTCAAAATGATACACTTTGGTCCAAAACCATCTCCGCTCCGGATCATTTCCATGCCGAACTAAAGGTGGATTTCAACAATACAACCGCTGTACCTATCAATTATACGCTGGTTATTCTTTTTGACGGGATCGTAAAAGACTCCCAGACCGGACAGGTTCCGGCCAATGGCATTTCCCAGGGTACCGCAGACTATGAATCTGAATAACCCCGGCGGAATTCACCGGTTGCCCGCCGGCCGGTAGTCGTATGGTAGAAATTGGCAATTATCTCCCGGAAGGCCAGAAAACGCCAGACTTCGGGATTAAGTGTATTCACATTTAATTCTCAACGGTTTACAGGTTTGTCCTTCCGGATATGAATCTGACAGGCTTTAAGCGATTTCATCGAATAAGGGCCGGGTTTTGTCGAAATTATTTCCTGAGTACCGCCGCTATGGTAGCTTTGTTAAGCATTTACTTCACACTTATACGCGGTGCTTAAAGGCCGGGAATAACTCCTAAAAAACAAGGCCATGGAATACGATAACGACAGAATTGTAAAGGGCACCAGCAGAACAGAACTTTTCTGCTGGTTAGTCTTCTTCCTCATCAACCCCGTGGTCAATATGCTGGGGATCTTCCACTATCAGCGGGGTACCTGGATAATCCTCCTTCTGAGTTCGCTGTTCATGCTTCCTGTATATATCTTTTTCGCGAGATTTCTGGCAGTGCAGATTTTATTCAAAGGGAAATATCTTTTGTTCGCTGGGCTCACGGTGCTGTTTTTCTTCTCAGCTCACCTGTTGCTTTTTCTTTTATACAAATTCGAAAGTGTATTTGTTCCGAACGGATCAGCCGCTTACTTCTCTTATTCGGACCTTACATTCGAAAGGGAATCTGCGTGGATACTTATTCAGATTTGTCTCGCCACAGCCATAGGATTCATACGTAAAAAAGGAGAAGAAGATGAAGCCGTGGATTCTCTTCAGAAAGAAAATACCTGGTATAAACTCCGCTATTTCCGCAGCCAGCTTAATCCGCACTTTCTCTTCAATACACTCAACAGCATTTATTCCATGAGCATGAACAAATCGGATAAGACGCCCGAAGTGGTCGTTAAACTCGCCGACATCATGCGTTTCCTGATCTATGAATGCAATGAAGACAAGATCCCACTGGAAAAGGAAATTGAATTTATCAGGAACTATATTGATATAGAAAGGATCCGTTACGATGCCGACATCCAGTTCACCATAGAAGGAAATACGGATGGTGTGATGATCGAACCTTTCCTTTTTATTTCATTTATTGAGAACGGCTTCAAACACGCCATCGACAATTCTTTTGCGCGTCCCTTTATATATATCAAACTCAAAGTGAATCCGGGTGAGATCACACTGAATGTTATCAACAACACGAGCCTGGAACTGGAAACCCAGGCCAAGAAAATGCAGGGCAAAGGGCTGGTCAACAGCAAGTCTGTCCTGGAACTTCTTTATCCGCACGCGTATGAACTGGATATCATCCAGACCGAAAACAAAAACAGAAAGGAAAGTAAGATCCGGCTCAAAAATGCGCAGGAGAGACTTCAAAAGCTGTATCCGGATTCCCATACGCTGGATGTTATTCTAAGTAATAATACCTTCACGGTATCTTTAATCCTGTTAACCGGCGCAATTGATAAGGTGTATAATTATAGAAGATGAGCGTCTTGCCCAGGATGTCATCATCAGTCACTTGGAAAAAACGGAGAGGTTCAAACTGGCCGGAACCTGCAGAAATGCACAGGAGGCAAAAGAAATCCTCGACCGGGAAGAGATCGATCTTATCTTTCTGGACATCCAGCTTCCCGGCATGACCGGTATAAACTTTCTTCGCTCACTAACCAATCCCCCGCTCGTCGTCTTTACCACCTCCTATTCTGAATATGCACTGGAGAGCTACGAATTCAATGTGATCGATTACCTTCTCAAGCCGATTTCTTACGAGCGCTTTTCTAAAACCGTCGCCAAAATCACGGACGGCAAAATTTTCAAATTGCCGGATGCGGATCATTTCACAAAACCCCGTGAACACATTTTTATCAAATCCGGCGGGAAATTCCACCGTATCAGTTTTGCAGATATCCTGTATATCGAAGGGATGAAGGATTATCTGAAAATACACACTACAGAATATATGGTCATCACACACCAGACCATGGGTGAAATGGAAAATATGCTGCCAGCCGGCAAATTCATCCGCATCCACAAGTCCTATATAGTTGCGGCCCCGCGCATCCGGTCGGTCTTCGGCAATTCCGTTGAAATGGACAAAGTGAACCTGCCCATCGGTCTCAGTTACAAAGAAAGAATCATGGCTTACGTGGAAGGAAAACGCAGCTGAAAAAGTGCTATTTTAGGGTATGCCTGCTTCCCGCGCTTCGGTCGTGCATGATACCAGCCTGCATTTGTTCCGGATTTTCTTCTGGCTCTTCAACTTTTTTGGGACAACGGCTTTTGCATTTCAGCAGAATCCTGACAAAACCCTTGCCCGGCCAAACATCCTTTTCATCATGAGCGATGATCATGCGTACCAGGCGATCGGCGCTTACCCCGGAAGACTTCAGCCACTGAATCCCACGCCACAGATCGACCGGATCGCCCGGGCAGGTATGCGCTTCGACCGCTGCCTTGTCACCAATTCCATCTGTGGCCCTTCCCGTGCAGTCCTGCTGACAGGTAAATACAGTCACCTTAACGGGTTCATGCAAAACAACGGGCGGGATTTCAATGGCAGCCAGCAGACCTTCCCCAAGATTCTCGAGCAGGCCGGTTATCAAACAGCAATCATCGGGAAATGGCACCTCGGGTCAAAACCTACAGGCTTCAATCATTGGGAGATCCTCAATGACCAGGGTGAATATTATAATCCTGATTTTATCAGTACGGCCGGAAAACACAGGGAAAAAGGATATGTAACCGACCTGATCACAGAAAAGGCCCTCGACTGGCTTCGGCAGGAAAGTCGGACGGGTCAGCCCTTCATGCTGATGGTTCATCACAAAGCGCCACACCGCGAATGGGAGCCTGCATTAAAATACTTACGAACCTGGGATAAAACTGAATTCCCTGAGCCGCCCACGCTCTTTGACGATTATTCGGGACGCGGAATAGCGGCCCATGAACAGAAAATGACGGTCCGGGATGACATGAAAATGGATGCGGACCTGAAACTCTGGGACAAAAAAAATGCAGACTATGCACGTACCCGCGGCCGGATGGACAGCAGCCAGGGCGCAGCCTGGGACCTATATTACGACTCCTTAAAGAAAGACTTTAAAAAACAGCAGCTACAGGGTGAAGCATTGCTCCGTTGGAAATACCAGCATTACCTGCACGATTATCTTGCCTGTATAAAATCTGTCGACGAGAGTGTCGGCCGGCTGCTCGACTATCTCCGGGAAACAGGCCTTGATAAAAACACGATTGTGATTTATACTTCCGACCAGGGTTTTTATCTGGGAGAACACGGCTGGTTCGATAAGCGCTTTATGTATGAAGAATCCTATCGTACACCCCTGCTGGTGCAATGGCCGGGCACCACAGCGGCGGGCTCCGTAAACAAGGATCTCGTATCCAATCTCGACCTGGCCGAAACGATCCTTGATGCCACAGGCACAAAAATTCCTTCCGATATGCAGGGGCAGAGCCTGGTACCGATCCTAAAAGGGAAAACCCCGGCAGACTGGCGAAAGGAACACTATTATCATTACTATGAATATCCCGGAGTCCACAGCGTAAAACGTCATTACGGTATCCGTACGGAACGATATATTCTTATACATTTTTACCGCGATATCGACGAATGGGAACTTTATGATCTTATGAAAGATCCACTGGAGCTGAACAATGTATATAACGACCCGGCCTATGCGAAAACGCGGGAGGTGCTGAAAACAAAACTGACGGAATTAAGGAAAAAGTACAAAGACAATTCTGAATGATGTCATTGGACGATTGCCGTTAGCCGTTGGCCGATTGCTGTCAACGTCAACCGTTAACCATCAACCTTTCTCTCGTCCTTCCTGTCGCTTTTCCAAAGGCCATAGTCCTGAGTCCACCCTTTGGTCTTGTAGCGGGCCCAGAAATGAACGATTAAAGAAATAACTAAAAGAATGATGAGTATTCTCCAAAACCAGAGATTGGACCAAAAGATAAAAACCAGTGCGAGGAGTATAACATATTTTAAAATCCGTACCGGGACTGATTGCCACTTTTTTGAAAAAGCCACTTCCGCTTCCCGTTTCAAAGTATCCCTCAAAGACATACAATCATTTCATGCAAAGGTATTTTTTTTCAGTTCTACCGGAATGCCCACGGCGTTTTATTCCTCAAAAGTTTAACTTCATAAACTAAATATCCTTTAAACGATTGTAAAACATGTCAGTGAAATCCCTTCTGCCGCTACTATCCCTCGGCTTGTTTATGTTCTGCGGATGTGGCAATCCGTCACCCGCAAACCAAGACATACCCAAAGACAGCCTTGTAGGAAAAGTGGAGATACTCGACAGCAGCGCACTTGATCTGCTGAACCGCGATGCAGTTGTCGAAGTCATCGGCAGAAATTACAAATGGTCGGAGGGACCGGTTTGGGTGCCTTCCGGACAAATGCTGCTTTTCTCCGATGTCCTCGCCAATACCATTTTTTCCTGGAACGGAAAAGATACGCCCGTTGCCTGGCTTACGCCTTCGGGATATACGGATACGGCCGCGCGCGCAGGTGAGAACGGCTCAAACGGCCTCACACTTGACCGGAACGGAAAACTGCTCCTTTGCCAGTCCGGTAACCGGCAGGTTGTGAGATTAAATTCACCATTGGATTCGCCAGCACCCGCCTTCACCGTACTGGCCAGCCGTTACGAGGGAAAAAGGTTCAATAGCCCTAATGACCTGGTCACCGACCGGAACAACAATATTTATTTTACAGATCCCATTTACGGATTACCTAAAAGGGATGAGGATCCCACCAGAGAATTGAAATTCGAAGGCGTATACAGAATAAGCAACAACGGTAAACTCAATCTCCTCATCGACAGTATTAAACATCCTAATGGCATCGCCCTTTCTCCGGATGAAAAAATTCTTTATGTAGGCAGCAGTGATGCACAGACAAAATGGTATGCCTATACCCTGGACAGCAATGGAATGATCAGTGGCGGGGGAATATTTATCGACGGAATGCCGCTGAAGGAAAAAGCTTCCTTCAAATCCGGTGCAGACGGGTTCCGGGTAGACAGCCGGGGTAATATCTTCAGCTCGGGACCGGACGGTATAAACATCTTTTCACCGCAGGGAAAATTACTGGCGCTCATCAAGGTTTTCAACCGGCCCACTTCCAATTGTGCCTTCAACGAAACCCGGGATGTACTCTTCATTACGGCAGACGACCTGCTGCTGAGGGTTAAGCTCAAATAACGGTTTGACCAACCGGCAATTTTTATTATTTTGATCCGCCATCTTACAACCGGGAACCCTGAATGAAACCGATTTTTATTGTATTACTTCTTCTGGCGGGTTGTAAAACCTCCTCTTATTTCCTAACGCCCAATGAAATGCAAAGGGCCGGCGTGACGCTGGTCTATACGGACGGCAGGGAAGCCAAAGGACTGCTTACGGTTTCGCATGAAAATTACAATTCGATTCATTCTACCTACGATAAGTATATTGATTTTATTCCTGAAGGGAAAGACTCCTCCATACGGGTAAGCATGCTTGACCTTGCAGGGTACTGGCACGAATCCGATTTCTATGCGCTCAGGAAGGTGGATATCACGATGGACGGAAACGAGATGTTTATATTTCTGAAGCGGCTGACGGATTCGAACTCAAGGATACAGCTTTATGAACTGCATGAGTCCGGAAGGGGAAATCAGACCGGCGAAGAAAAATACTCCTATTATCTTTCTTTTTCCTCCACACCACCCCTGGTGGCCATCAACACAAGAAGCGTCAGATTCCTGCCCGATTTCGACAGAAAAATGAGCCTGATGGTATCAGACTGCCCAAAACTCGCCAATAAGATCCTTTCCCGGGAGAATGGATATAATATTCCGATGGCCAGCTTCAACCGGAAAATACACCCCGAGGTTATGATGAGGATTATCAGGGAATACAATCAGTGCCTAGACACGACGGTGAAGGTCAACGGCACCAGGTAATCAGGATCTATTAATTTACACATAATTTTACCTAAGCTTTTTCCGGTATTTTTGGAAACGGATTGATCGGCATTCATTTTTTCAAACAGAATAAAATGAAAGAGATTGTAAACTGCGTAGCGTATGCGCAAGGCCGCCGCACCGCCGATGTGGAACTGAGCAGGGTTCACGAAGCGCTCAAAGAAGACAACCAGTTTGTCTGGATCGGATTGCATGAACCCTCTGAGGCTGTCCTTAAACAGGCTCAACTGGAATTCGGACTGCACGATCTCGCCATAGAAGACGCGCACATGCCGCATCAGCGTTCCAAGATTGAACTTTACGGTAATACGCTTTTTGTCGTGCTGAGAACCGCCCAGATCAATGCCGCCCATCGCATCGATTTCGGAGAAACACATTTTTTTGTCGGAGACAATTTCATCGTAACCGTAAGGCACGGATCTTCCGTCTCCTATGCAGATGTGCGAACCCGCTGCGAAAAAAACCCTCACCTGCTGAGCAAAGGGCAGGGATTTGCCCTCTATGCGCTCATGGACTTCATCGTTGATAAATATTTCCCCGTCACCGAAGAGCTGGAAAGGAAACTGGACGTCCTGGAGGATAAGATCTTCAAAGAAAAGCCCGACCGGATTACTACCGAACAGATCTACATGCTCAAGCGTGAGATACTCGAAGTCAAAAGGGCCGTTTCTCCTCTGATTGACATCTGTAACCGCCTGATGCGCTTTGAGCTCGCCAGTATTTCCGAGGAAATGAAACCCTATTTCCGGGACATTTATGACAATGTAGTTCGCATCAACGAGGTTGTCGATAATACAAGGGAACTCCTCAATGCGGCGCTCGAGGCCAATTTTTCCATGCTGTCCATTGCGCAAAATGACGTTTCCAGAAGATTTGCGGGATGGGCGGCCATCATTGCCGTGCCTACCCTGATCACCGGCTTTTACGGCATGAACTTCAAACATATGCCCGAATCAGAATGGCAATTCGGCTTTTATGCCGTACTGGGGCTTACCATCGGATCCTGCGTCATGATCTACTATTTCTTCAAGAAATCAAAATGGCTCTGAGGCCACCTGACATTGAAAGAATTTTAAAGTTCTTCTACAACGATGATCAACCTTTATCAGACGTTGAAAAGTTTCCCCGATCATTTCAGGCAGCTTACCTGCAGGGATCTTTTATTTACCAACTATGATTGTCCGCAAACAGAAAAGAAAGAAAGTTTTTTTATTGAATGCAATTTCATCGCTTTTGTCCTTAGCGGGCGGAGAATATTTCACAAAGGCGATAAATCGTGGGACCTGCATGAAGGAGTTTGCGTTTTTGTAAAGAAGGGAACACATATCGCCGAAAAACAGGCCAATGAAGGCTGGTGTGTGATGGTATTTTTCATGCCCGATCATTTCCTCCGGCAACTCGTACAGGAAAACAGAAACAGCCTCAAAATGACCGGCCTCTCAGAAGAAGACTCCGATCATGTGTTGCCTCTGTCAGTCGACGAGCTGAGCCTCTCCTTCTTCCGATCCATGATTCCTTATTTCACGCAGGAGAGTCCGCCTCCTGAGAGTCTGCTCGAGCTAAAATTCAAGGAGCTGGTGCTTTCCCTGTTGGCTAACAAAAAAAATGAGAAACTGCTATCCTACCTCAATAAACTGAGCAAGGAAACGCATCCTTCACTGGCAGACGTAATGCAAAAAAATTTCTCCAGCAACCTTACCCTCCCTGAATACGCGAAACTCGCCTGTCATAGTATGCCTACATTCAAAAGGGAGTTCAGAAAAATCTTCAGGGAATCGCCCGCGAAATGGATAATGAAGAAAAGACTTAAGCTCGCGGCCGAACTCCTCAAAAATTCGGCCCTTACAATCAGTGAAATCACAGCCGAATGCGGATTCGAAAATCAGACACACTTCAGCCGGGTTTTTAAGGTCAAATACGGCCAGACTCCGACCGGATACCGCCGGAACCCTGTTACGACAGACTAGCGCAGGCAATTCGCAGACTTTCCATCTTATTTTGATCCAAAGAGAAACAGTTTTGACCCGCAGGGAAAAGGGAAGTTTTTCCATCCCTGATACCTTTACTCTGTCAATATTTTACCCCATCAAAAAAGATTTGTTATGGAAAAAATCCTGGACAGGCCCGCCACCAAAGGCCCAATCATTCTTTTGAAGAAAATCGAATATCTGGGTGACGACCTTAGCCGAAATACGGACGAGGAAGAAAGGGCCCGCAGGCTATCGCCGGCATCAATGAAAATCCTCAGGGAAAATGGCCTGCATCAGCTTTTCCTGCCTAAAGTACTGGGCGGACTGGAAGCCGATCCGCTTACCGTGGCCAGGCTGGTCGAAGCGGTCGCTTCCCACAATACAGCAGCAGGCTGGTCGATGATGGTGTCGAATGTTTCATCCTGGTGGTCCTGGCGCCTGCCGGAAAAAGGAGTGGAAACCATACATAAAGAAAGGTCGGATACAATGATAGCAGGTGCCTTTCATCCGCCCATGGCCGCGGTAAAAACCTCTGACGGATTCAGAATAAATGGGAGAAGCCCGCTAGCCAGCAACGTACATGAAGCCCGGTGGATTTTTGTCACTGCAATGGTAATGAACGAAGGTCAACCCGTTTTTCACGATGGAAATCCTGAAGTGATCGGCGCCATGATGCGCGCCACAGACTGCCAGATCATCGACACCTGGTATACCTCAGGAATGAAGGCAACGGACAGCAATGATATTGCTGCAAAGGATGTATTCGTTCCTGATTACCTGACCTTCCCTCTGGTGCCCGGCCTGGAACCGAATCGCTACTTCGAAGGCCCCCTTTACCGTTTTCCTACCATTGGAGCCAGCATTTGCTGCCTGATCACTCCGGTGGCATTGGCCGTCGCTTCGCGGGCCGTCAACGAAGTAAAAGAGCTTGCGGGCCGAAAGACATCTTTTGGATCCGTTACGCCGCTAAGAGAAAGAGGAGCTGTTCAAAGTAAGATCGGACGGGCCGAAGCAATGGTTCGTGGAGGAAGGGCATACCTGCATGAAGCTATTCGGGCAACCTGGGAGAAAACCTGTGCCGGGGACAAAATAGGCCCTGAAGAAAAAGCAGGCCTTTTATTGGCAGCTACCCATGTAAACCAGACTTGCGCTCAGGCAGTGGATCTGATGTACTCTGCTGCGGGGACAGCTGGCATCTACCTTCGGAATCCCATCTGCCATCTTTTTGCAGATGCGCAGGTTATCCGCCAGCACGGATTTGCCAACGAGAGCCGGTATGAAACCGCAGCGCAGGCCTTTTTGGGACTTGTGCCCGATCTCCCCGCCCTTGCTCTTTGAT
>Ga0157379_10000505_pt1 | contig 31681 bp, 32 predicted proteins | sample S25metaG_FD_121802 | JGI IMG/M metagenome (GOLD analysis project Ga0157379, IMG submission 121802) | Switchgrass rhizosphere microbial communities from Kellogg Biological Station, Michigan, USA - S2-5 metaG | ecosystem: Host-associated > Plants > Roots > Rhizosphere > Soil | place: USA... | reverse complement strand
CCCGAGGCGGCGTAAGCGCCCCTAGCCGAACCGGCCGGTGATGTAATCGCTGGTGCGGCGGGTGGAGGGGCGCGTGAACACCTGGTCGGTGGGACCGAACTCGACCAGCTCGCCCAGGTACATGAAGCCCGTGTAGTCGCTGATGCGCGCCGCCTGGCCCAGGTTGTGGGTGACGATGACGATGGTGTGGTCGACCTTGAGCTGGCTGACGGTCTCCTCCAGCCGGGCCGAGGAGATCGGATCGAGCGCCGAGGTAGGCTCGTCGAGCAGCAGGACCTCCGGGCGGACGGCGACGCCGCGGGCGACGCACAGTCGCTGCTGCTGGCCGCCGGAAAGGCCCAGGCCGGATTCCTTCAGCTTGTCCTTGACCTCGTCCCACAACGCCGAGCGGCGCAGCGCGTCCTCCACGCGGGCGTCCATGTCGGCCTTCGACAGCTTTTCGTAGAGGCGCACGCCGAAGGCGACGTTGTCGTAGATCGACATCGGGAAGGGCGTCGGCTTCTGGAACACCATGCCGATGCGCGAGCGCAGGCGCGCCAGGTCCATCCGTGGACTGAGGATGTTCTCGCCGTCCATCAGGATCTCGCCCTCGGCGCGCTGGCCGGGATAGAGGCCGTACATCCGGTTGAGGGTGCGAAGCAGGGTCGACTTGCCGCAGCCGGAGGGGCCGATCAGGGCCGTCACCTGGTTGCGCGCGATGGGCGCGGAGATGGATTTCAGCGCGATCGACTTGCCGTAGAAGAAGTTGAGGTTCTTCACCTCCACCTTCGTCAGCTCGGCCGGGATCGGGGTGATGCTGGTTTCGAAGTCTGTCGCGGTCATCGTGTTCATGAGCGGCGCTGCTCCTTGGCGAGGGTACGCGCAAGCACGGTCACGCCCAAGACCGCCGCAGCGATCAGCAGGGCGCCGGCCCACGCCAGCCTGCGCCAGTCGTCATAGGCGCTGAGGGCGTACTGGAAGATCACCGCCGGCAGGTTCGCCGTCGGATGGGCGAGGTTCAAGCTGAAGAACTGGTTGTTCAGCGCCGTGAACAACAAGGGCGCGGTCTCGCCGCTGATGCGGGCGAAGGCCAGGAGGCCGCCGGTCAGCATGCCGCTGCGCGCCGCGCGCCACAGCACCTTGCGGATGATGAAGGAGACCGGCGCGCCCAGCGCCACGCCCGCCTCGCGCAGGGTGGCCGGCTGCAGCGACAGCACGTCTTCGGTCGTCCGGGTGATCACCGGTACGGCCAGGAGGGCCAGGGCCACGGCGCCGGCGAAGCCGGAGAAGCCCCCGAAGGGCGCCACCAGCAGTTCGTAGACGAACAGGCCCACCAGGATCGACGGCGCCGAGAGCAGCACGTCGTTGATGAAGCGCACCACGCTGCCGTAGCGGCTCTTGCCGGCGTATTCGGCCAGCCAGGTGCCGGCCAGCACGCCCACCACGCAGGCGATAGCCATCGCCAGCGCGCACATCATGATCGAGCCGACGATGGCGTTGGCCAGTCCGCCCTTTGATCCCGGAGCCGGGGTCGACTTGACGAACACATCGAGATTGAGGCCGCCGACGCCCTGGCTGAGCAGCGACCACAGAATGGCGGCGAGCGCGATCAGGGCCACCGCCGTCACGGCGATGCAGAAGCCGGAGAAGACGAGGTTGCCGACGCGGCGGCGCGCGATGCGGGCGGCTGAAACGCTCATAGCCGCTGCTCCGCGCGGCCGAGCAGCAGGCGCGCCAGCGCCAACACGATGAAGGTGATCACGAACAGCACCAGCCCCAGCGCCACCAGAGCGGCGGTATGGTGCGGGCTGGTGGCCTCGGTGAACTCGTTGGCGATGGTGGAGGCGATGGTCGAGCCGGAATCGAACACCGAGGCGGGGAAACCGTGCGAATTGCCGATGATGAAGGTCACCGCCATGGTCTCGCCGAGCGCGCGGCCCAGGCCCAGCATCACCGCGCCGATGGCGCCGGCGCGGACGTAGGGCAGGGTCACCTTCAGCACCACTTCGGCCGTGGTCGCGCCCAGGCCATAGGCGCTCTCGCGCACGGCGGCGGGCACGGTGAGCAGCAACTCGCGAAGGGTGGCGGCCATGAACGGCAGGATCATGATCGCCAGGATGATCGAGGCCGAGAGTATGCCCGAGCCGTTGGGAACGCCCGACGTCAGCTTCTCCAGCAGCGAACCCGGCTCCGCCTTCATCATCAGCGGCATCTGGACGTACTTGGAGAAGATGGGCGCGAAGACGAACAGGCCCCACATGCCGTAGACGATCGAGGGAATGCCCGCCAGCAGCTCCACCGCCGTGCCGATCGGCCGGCGCAGGGGGGCGGGACAAAGCTCGGTCAGGAAGAAGGCCACGCCGCCCGCCACGGGCAGGGCCAGGGCGAGCGCCAGCACCGAGGTGATGACCGTGCCCACGACCGGACCGGCGGCGCCGTACACCTCGGTGACCGGATTCCAGGTGGCGGTGGTGAAGAAGCCGAAGCCGGCTTTCTGGAAGGCGGGCAGGCCGCCGATGAACAGCGACACCAGCAGGCCCCCCAGCGCCACGAGCAGGGCCGTGGCGGCGGAGAAGCACAGGCCTTCGAACACCTGGGCCACGAGAGCGCCGCGCGGCCGGGTTCGGCGCGTCGGGGCGCTGGCGAGATCGGCGGCGGTCATGAGATCGGCTCTAACGAGGCTGTGCGACACTTCTACGACATTGTTTTGAGGATTGCGTAGCCGCGCTTGTGAGCGGGCGGACCCCGTCGGAAGGCGGATAGCAAGAGGCCCCGAGGCGAGGTTTCACCCCAGGGCCTTCAAGAGGGCCCCGCCCGCGGGGGAGCCTGCCGTCCGTAGGCTTTAAGGATAGACCGGCTTGCCGTCCGGGCCCTTCACGCGGGCGAAGGCCTTCTGCCGGACGAGCTGCTTCACCGAAGCCGGGAAGGACACGTAGTCCAGCGCGTCGGCGGCGGCGTCGCCGTTCTTGTAGGCCCAGTCGAAGAACTTCAGCACTTCCCGGCCCTTGGCGGAGTTCTCCTGCTTCTCGTGAATCAGGATGAAGGTCGCCCCGGTGATCGGCCAGGCCGCCGGCGCGGCCTGGTCGAGCAGCAGCAGGTAGAAGCCAGGCGCCTTGGCCCAGTTGGCGCCCGCCGCGGCGGCGGCGAAGGCCTCGGCCGTCGGAGCGACGAACTTGCCCGCCTTGTTCTGCAGCAAGGTGTAGGTCATGCCGTTCTGCTTGGCGTAGGCGTATTCGACGTAGCCGATGGAGCCGGGCGTCTGCTTGACGAAGGCGGCGACGCCGTCGTTGCCCTTGCCGCCCAGGCCCGTGGGCCACTGCACGGAATCGTTGCCGCCGACGTCGTCGGCCCAGTGCTTGGCCTTCATGGTGAGGTAGGTGGTGAACAGGAAGCTGGTGCCCGAGCCGTCGGAGCGGTGGACGACGGTGATCGGCATGTTCGGCAGCGCCAGGCCCGGATTGGTCCGCGCCAGCAGCGGGTCGTTCCACTTCTTGATGACGCCGCGGAAGATGTCGGAGATCTGAGCGCCGGTGAGCTTGATCTGGCCCGAACGGATGCCGGGCAGGTTCACCACGGGCACCACGCCGCCGATCACGGTCGGGAACATGACGAGGCCGTTCAGGGCCAGGTCGTCCGGCTTCATCGGCTTGTCGGACGCGCCGAAGTCGACGGTCTTGGCGGTGATCTGCTTGATCCCGCCGCCGGAGCCGATCGCTTGATAGTTGAGGGCATTGCCCGTCTGGGCCTTATAGGCTTCCGCCCACTTGGCGTAGACCGGAGCGGGGAAGGTCGCGCCCGCGCCCGAAATCACAGCGGCCTGCGCGCAGGTGGCGGCGGCCATCACGGCGGCGCCGATCGCGGCCCCCAAGATCTTCAACATCGTCCTCTCCAGAGTTTGGAGCGCCCCAACCCGGTCGCCCTTCGGCGGAGCCTTTAGCCGCGCTCCATATCAGTTTGGTGACACCTTCCGCCGGCTGAGCATCACATTGGGCTCTCGCGCGCGGGACGTCCGACCCGCTGTAATATCCCTGTCATCGGACTGTCGGCCAGGCGTCACACGGCAAGGCTAGACCCCCCATGGCGACGGGAGGCGGCGAGCGGCGAACGCGCGCGGCCGGCCCGGCGTCATCCACAATTGGGGGATATTCCTATGACCGTTCCGACGCCGGCGCATAAGCGTCTTGCGCGCAGCGCCCTGGTGGCGCTTCTGATGACCAGCGCCGCCAGCGCCGCGCTCGCCGCGCCCGCCCGCCACAAGGCCCGCGCGCCCCGCGCCGACGCCGCGCTGGCCTCTGAAGTCCGGGAACTGAAGGCCCAGGTTCAAGCGCTGAAAGCGCAGCTCGACGCCCAGGCGCAAGCCCAGGTCCAGCCGTCCGCCCAGGCCCAGGCTCAGCAGGCCCAGCTCGACGCCCTCAACGAACAGCTCGCCGACCTCAAGACCCAGCAGACCACCGCCAACGCCGACATCATCACTCTGAAGGCCCCGCCGCCGGTCACCGTTTCGCTGCCGAACGGCAAGCCGGCGCTCGCCTCTTCGGACGGCCGCTTCTCGGCGAACATCAAGGCGATCGTGATGTTCGACGCCGGCGCCTACCTGCAGAAGCACAACCTGCCGGCCACGATCACCGGCGCGGCCCGCGACCTGAACGACGGCACCAACTTCCGCCGCGCCCGCTTCGGCATCGACGGCAAGATGTTCAAGGACTTCGACTACGCCCTGATCTACGAGTTCGGCGGCTCGGGCGCGGAAGACACCGGCCACATCCAGGAAGCCTGGGTCCAGTACAACGGCTTCCGCCCCTGGCGCCTGCGCGTCGGCGCCTTCGAGCCGAACATCGGCCTGGCGGCCGCGGTCTCGACCAGCCAGATGCCGCTGCTCGAGCGTCCGGGCATGGCGGAAATCACCCGCAACGTTGCCGCCGGCGACAGCCGCAGCGCCATCCAGATCCAGCGCAACGGCGTTCTCGGCGAAGGCGACACGGGCATCGCCGCCCGGTGGTTCATCTCCACCGCCGTCACCGGCAACACGGTGGGCACGTTCAACTCGGCCGCCAGCAGCTTCAACGTCCAGCCCTTCGGCGAACAGCAAGCCTGGATCGGCCGCCTGGCCATTGCGCCCTTCGACACGGTCAACTGGCAAGGCCACCTGGGCTTGAACGCCCAGTACGTCTTCCACCCCAACGACGCTACCGGCGCCGCCAACCCGCGCTACCCGGTGCAGCTGCGCGACCGCCCGGAACTGCGGATCGACGGCGCCCGCCTGGTGGACACCGGGGCCATCGACGCCCGCCACGTGACCGCGCTCGGCGGCGAAGCGGCCTTCAGCGTCCAGAACTTCCTGGTCGAAGGCGAGTACTTCGACATCAAGGTTGACCGCCGCAACACCACGGCCACCCTCCTGGGCGATCCGAGGTTCACCGGCTGGTACGTCCAGGGCGTCTGGGTGCTGACGGGCGAAAAGCGGCCGTACAACGCGACCGAGGCCCGCTTCGACGCGCCGAAGATGAACTACAACTTCAACCCGGCTGCAGGCACCTGGGGCGCCTTCGAACTCGCCGCCCGCTACTCGACGGTCAACCTGAACTGGCATGACGGCGCCGCAGGCGCGGCGACCCCCACCGGCGGCGTCCGCGGCGGCGAGCAGAAGATCGCGAGCGCCGGGATCAACTGGTACCTGAACCCATCGATGCGCCTGATGCTCGACTACCAGAACGTCAAGATCGAGCGGCTGAACGCGGCCGGCGCCAACATCGGCCAAACCTACAACGCCGTGGCCGCGCGCGCGCAGTTCAACTTCTGATCCCCCCGGCGAGGCTCGCCTCGCATTGGCCGCCGCGGCCCCCCCGCGGCGGCCTTTTTATTGCGATTATGAAATCTTTCCGGCGATGCCCGGCCTTCCCATATAGACGGCGCAACCTCGGGGAGATGCGGCCGAACCATGCGCAACCACATTCGCACCTTCATGCTGCTGGCGGCGCTGACCGCCCTGTTCGTCGGCGCGGGCTACGCCGTGGGCGGGCCGGCCGGCATGGCCATCGCCTTCGTCCTGGCGGCCGGCATGAACCTCATCGGCTACTGGAACTCAGACAAGATCGTGCTCTCCATGTACCGGGCGCAGGCGGTGGACGAGAGCCACCCGGAGGCGCTGGTCCGCAACTACGTCGCCGACGTGCGCGACCTGGCCGTGCGGGCCGGCATCCCCCAGCCCAAGGTTTATGTGATCGACCAGGACCAGCCGAACGCCTTCGCCACCGGCCGCGACCCGGCCCACGCGGCCGTGGCCGCCACCCGCGGCCTGCTGCAGATGCTCGACCGGCGCGAGATCCGCGGCGTCATGGCCCACGAGCTGGCGCACGTGAAGCACCGCGACACGCTGACCATGACCATCACCGCCACGGTCGCCGGCGCAATCTCGGCGCTGGCCAACTTCGCCTTCTTCTTCGGCGGCCGCGACGAGAACGGCCGCCCGGCCGGCATGGTCGGCGCCATCGTGGTGGCGATCGTCGCGCCGCTGGCGGCGGCGCTCGTGCAGATGGCCATCAGCCGCGGGCGCGAATACGAGGCCGACCGCGGCGGCGCGGAGATCAGCGGCGACCCGCAGGCGCTCGCCGATGCGCTGCGCAAGATCGAGGCCTACGCCAAGGGCGGCTACGTCAACCCGCAGGCCGAGGCCAACCCCGCCACCGCCCACATGTTCATCATCAACCCGCTGGCCGGCCGCGGCGGCGACAACCTCTTCTCGACCCACCCCGCCACCGAAAACCGCGTCGCCGCCCTGATGGCGCTGAGCGGACGCGCGTCGCCAGACCCCCTGCCCTCGACGCGCCCGCAGGCGCGCGGCACGGCGGTGCCGGTGACGGAGGAACCGCGCGGGCCGTGGGGGTGAGAGAGCCTTATTGAGCAACCCATAAGTCCTTAGCGGTCATCTTCCTCTTCGGACCCGAGGAACGGATTCACCGATCCGGCCCCGCCCGTCAGCAAACCGTAGACAGCGGCCTTGGTGCGCAGAGGAATTCCCCTCCAGATTTGCTCTATCCTGGAATTTTGGTCCAGCCGAGTCGCCGTCCGCTCCAGCCTCCACCACCGTACTGCGCCTTTACCCTGCCACCATTGTAGTTTGGGTCGATTTTGAAGTGGTGTTCGAACATCTGGCCCTTTGTCGCGCCGGGCGCAGGCATGGTTCGGTTCCATTTGCTGTCGAGAAACCAGTCCGGCAAACGCGAGGAGCGGGGAAACATCCCGTGACTCCCCATAGCGTCCCTTGGATACGGCTCGTCTAGATACCTGGCGAGTTCGGGCGACGCTCCTTTCGCCACACGTTCCGCAACTGTCGGCGCTCTCCCAAGATATCCCAATTCGCGAAGGGTCTTGATTTCGGGACCACTCGCCAAAAACATCCCCACCTCAAACCCAAGATCGCCTGCCTTGGCGCCGCGCCGCAGGCCGCGCCGATACTGTTCGGAAGCAGTTGGTGCGGGTCCTTCGACGGGGGATGCCTTACGGAGCGCGTCCCCGCCAGCGGACCAAAAATCTTTTGCAGTGGCGACTGGATTGAAAAGACGCTTCGGGGCCTCAACGGTGAAATTTTCCACGCCCTTGGCGATACCCCTTCCCAGTTTCTGCCAAGCTGATTGACCGGGCGGGGAAACCACCTGATCGATCGGATCGACGAGAGCCCTTGCGAGTGCAAGAGTCTCCTGGAGATCCTTAACCGTGCGGTGAGCACCGACTAGTCCCCCGCCTAACACTCCCACGCCATATCCGGCGGCGCCGGCGGCGGCTTTTGACGGTGTCCATTCGCTCCGGCTTTGAGCTTCTTGCTCTTCTAATCGGCGCCTGTAATTTTCCTGTTTAAGCCGCTTCTTCTGCGCTTCGTTGCCTGATCCCATTCCAGAACGATGACCTCCGCCTTCCTCTCATCGGGCCGATTCGCCCGATCGGAGAACTTCAAGCGGTTTGCGGCCCAATCAAGAACATTCGGAGAACATTTCCCGCGCCTTCATCCGTCAGAGCGGCCCCTCCATCGCAGGCGCCATCACGGCCGCCAATAGCGCCAGCGCGACGGCCAAAAGTACGAAGGCCAGGGCGACGAGGGCGAGTTGGCCTAGGCTGTTTGGCCGTTGCAGGACGATCAGATCGTAGCGCTCGTCCCAGGTCGTAAGGCCCTTCTCCTGCAGCCGCGAGTAGCCGAAGATCAGCGGGATGATGACGATCAGGGGAATGAACAGCGCGCAGCCGCGCACATAGGCCTCCATTTCCCGCCTGAAGGCCTGGGCGTAGGCCATCCGACCCCCTTCGGCTCGGACCACGCGAATTCCACACAGCCACTTGCCAGGCGTGGTCGAGGTCCAATGAAGCAGCAGCGCTCCAAGCAGCGTGCTGACGAAAGCTCTCGACGGAGGGACAATTAAAATGAGCGCAAGGACGCCGATGGCGACTTTGACGCTCTCCGAGGGCGGCAGCGCAGAAAGCAAGGCGACGAGCACGCCGATGAAAAGAGCGGCGAGGAAGGTCGCATCGAACAGACGCGCGATCAGCCTTCGCCACGGATGGGTCGAGGTGTCCGACCAGCCGCTTCCCTCCACCGTCCCGGTCTCAACCAAGGCCATGGTCTCGCCTCCCAAGAAACAAGCTTCAGCTTAGTGACCGAGCCATCGGCTGCCCGTCAAGAACGAATAAAGAACTCGCGGCAAATCCGCGTCGCCGCGGCCCGGTCGGTTGCCGCTGGGCGCCGCAGCGTATAGGTGCGGGGGCGAAGACCCGCTGACGAGACGAAGGATTCCGGCATGAACGCTCCGGTCCTGGCCGCGACCCTCGCCGACGCCGCCCAGCCGCGCCACGACTGGACGCTGGCCGAGGTGGAGGCGCTGTTCGAGCTGCCGTTCACCGAGCTGGTGTTCCGCGCCGCCGAGGTCCACCGGCGCTGGTTCGACCCGGCCGAGGTGCAGCTTTCGCAACTGCTGTCGGTGAAGACCGGCGGCTGCGCCGAGAACTGCGGCTATTGCAGCCAGTCGCAGCACTTCAAGACCGGCCTGGCGGCCTCCAAGCTGATGGACGCCGAGACGGTGATCGAAGCCGCCCGCGCCGCCCGCGACGGGGGCGCCCAGCGTTTCTGCATGGGGGCGGCCTGGCGCGACCTGAAGGACCGCGACCTGCCCAAGGTGGCGGCGATGATCTCGGGAGTGAAGGCTCTGGGCCTGGAGACCTGCGCGACGCTCGGCATGCTGAAGCCCGAGCAGGCGACGGCGCTGAAGGACGCCGGCCTCGACTATTACAACCACAACCTCGACACCGGGCCGGAGTACTACGACCAGGTCGTCACCACCCGCACCTACCAGGACCGGCTGGACACGCTGCAGGCGGTGCGCGACGCGGGGCTTTCCACCTGCTGCGGCGGCATCGTCGGCATGGGCGAGACCCGCCGCGACCGGGCGGGCCTGCTGCACCAGCTCGCCACCCTGCCCGCGCACCCCGACAGCCTGCCGGTGAACGACCTGATGCCCATCGCCGGCACGCCGCTGGGCGACAGCGCGCCCGTGGGCGCGTTGGAGTTCGTTCGCACCATCGCGGTCGCGCGGCTCGTTTGTCCCAAGTCGGTGGTGCGCCTGTCGGCTGGGCGCGAGCACATGTCGAAGGAGATGCAGGCCCTGTGCTTCCTGGCCGGCGCCAACTCCATCTTCGTCGGCGGCAAGCTGCTCACCACCTCCAACCCGGGCGAGGACGAAGACGCGGCCCTGCTGGCCGAGCTCGGCATGCGGCCGATGGGGACGGCGGCGGGCGCCTAGCCCAGCACCACCGTCCTCACCGCGCGGGTGAGCGTCGCCAGCTCCTCGTCGTCGATCACGAAGGGCGGGGTCAGGTAGATCACCTTGCCCATGGGGCGTATCCAGGCGCCAAGCTCGGCGAAGCGGCGGCAGAGCTCGCCGACCGCGACCGGCGCCTCCATCTCCACCACACCGATCGCGCCCTTCACCCGCACGTCGACGACGCCTGCGCCCTGGCGGCAGGGCGCGAGGCCCTCGGCCAAGCCGGCTTCGACGCGCGCCACCGCTCCCCGCCAAGCGCCGTCTTCGAACAGGTCGAGGCTGGCGTTCGCCGCCGCGCAGGCCAGGGGATTTCCCATGTAGGTGGGGCCATGCATCAGGGCCGCCGTCGGATCGTCGGACCAGAAGGCCTCGAACACGCGCCTTGAGGCGACGGCGGCCGACAGCGGAAGGGTTCCGCCGGTCAGCGCCTTGGAAAGGGTCATGATGTCGGGGACCACGCCCGCGCCCTGGCAGGCGAAGAGGTCGCCGGTGCGGCCGAAGCCCGTGAAGATCTCGTCGAAGATCAGCAGCACGTCGTGCGCGTCGGCCAGACGGCGCAGGCGGCGCAGCACCTCGTCGTCATGGAACAGCATGCCGCCCGCGCCCTGGACCCTGGGCTCCACCAGGATCGCGGCGACCTCTGCGGCGTGCGCGGCGAGGAAGGCGTCGAGCGCCGCATCGGATGCGGCGTCGATCGGCAGGGGCAGGACGTGCTGGGCCGGCAGCACGCCCGCGAACAGGCCGTGCATCCCCTCCTCGGGGTCGCAGACCGTCATCGCCGCCAGGGTGTCGCCGTGATAGCCGCCGAGGAAGGAGAGGAAGCGGGTGCGCCCGCGCACGCCGCGGTTGATCCAGAACTGCAGCGCCATCTTCATGGCGATCTCCACCGCGACCGAGCCGGACTCGGCGAAGAAGACGTGGTCCAGCTCGCCCGGCGACAGGGCCGCCAGACGCGCGGCCAGGCGATAGGCCGGCTCGTGCGCCAGGCCTCCCAGCATCACGTGCGGCGCCTTGGCGAGCTGGGCCTCCACCGCGGCGCGGATGTGCGGATGGTTGTGGCCGTGGCAGGCCGTCCACCAGTTGGCGAGGCCGTCGACGAGCTGGCGGCCGTCCTCCAGGATCAGGCGCGCCCCCTCGGTCCGGGCCACCGGCAGAGGCGGGGGCGCGGTCTTCATCTGGGTGTAGGGCCGCCACAGGTGCGGGGCGCCCTTGGCCAGCCAATCGGGGATCTCGGCCATGGCGCTCCAAAGAGCGGGACTTTCGTCCGTGCGCAAGGTCGGGCATAGGGCGCGCGTGACCGACAGCCTCACAGCTTTCGCTCGGCAGAAGATCGACGAGCTTACGTCGGTCAGCCTGATGCGCTGGCTCAAGCCGACCGCGCGGCTCGAGCGCGCCATGGTGGAGCGCGACGGCCGCCGCCTCGTCTCCTTCTCCTGCAACGACTACCTGGGGCTCTCGCACCACCCCAAGGTCAAGGCCGCGGCGCTGCGGGCGATCGAGACCTATGGCGTGGGTTCGGGCGCGTCCCGGCTGGTCACCGGCGACAACCCGCTCATCGAGGAACTGGAGGCGAAGCTCGCGGCCCTGAAGGGGACCGAGGCGGCCTGCGTGTTCGGCTCGGGCTACCTCGCCAACACCGGCATCATCCCGACCTTCGCCGGCTCCAAGGACCTGATCCTGGTGGACGAGCTGGCCCATGCCTGCATCTGGGCCGGCGCCAAGCTTTCCGGGGCCGAGACCCTGGCCTTCCGCCACAACGACATGGCCGACCTGGCCGCGAAGCTGGCCGAGCGACGGCCCCACGCGCAGCGCGCGCTGATCGCCACCGACGGGGTCTTCTCCATGGACGGCGATCTCGCGCCCCTGGACGAGATCAGCCGGCTGGCGCAGCGCCATGACGCCTGGCTGCTGTCGGACGACGCCCACGGCCTGGGCGTGGTGGGCGGCGGGCGCGGCTCGGCCGCCCTGTTCCCCGACGCCAGGATCGACCTGCAGATGGGCACTCTGTCGAAGGCGGTGGGCGGCTACGGCGCCTATGTCTGCGCGACCAAGCCGGCGATCGACTTCCTCAAGACCCGCGCGCGCACCGTCGTCTACACCACCGGCCTGCCGCCCGCGAACGCGGCGGCGGCGCTGGCGGCGCTGGAGGTGATCGCCGGCGAGCCCGAGCGGGTGGCGCGGCCGCTGGCGCTGGCGCAGCGGCTGACGGCGGCGCTGGGCCTCCCGCTGGCGCAAAGCGCGGTCGTGCCGATCATCCTGGGCGAGGCCGAGACCGCGCTGGCCGCCGCCCGCGAGCTGGAGGCCAAGGGCCTGCTGGCGGCGGCGATCCGGCCGCCGACGGTGCCCAAGGGCACGTCGCGCCTGCGGCTGGCGTTCAGCGCCGAGCACACCGAGGGCCAGGTGGACCAACTCGCCGAGGCGGTCCGACCGTGGCTGCCGGCCTGACCTCCGCGATCTTCGTCGCCGGCGCCCACACCGACGTCGGCAAGACGCACGCAGCCTGCGCCCTGATCGGCGCGGCGCGGGCGCGGGGACTGTCGTGCGACGCCTTCAAGCCGGTGCTGAGCGGATTCTCGCCGGAAACGGCCGCGGCCAGCGACGCGGGCCGGCTGCTGGCCGCGCTCGGCCGGCCGCTGGACGAGATCGACGCCGTCTCGCCGCTGCGCTTCCAGGCGCCCGTGGCTCCGCCGATGGCGGCTCGGCGCGAGGGCGTGCGGTTGCGGATGGCCGACATCCTGGGGCGCTGCCGCGGCTGGCTGGGCGCGAGCCCGGCGCAGCTTCGCCTGCTGGAGGGCGCCGGCGGGCTGATGTCGCCGCTGGCCGAAGACGGCCTCGCCCTCGACCTGCCGGCGGCGCTCGGCCTGCCCTCGATCCTGGTGGGCGGCGGCTACCTGGGGGCGGTCAGCCATACGCTGACGGCGCTGGAGGTGATGCGCACGCGGGGACTCGCCGTCCTGGCGGTCGTGGCGAGCGAAGACGCCAGTCCCGACGCGCCCCCCTTCGGCGAAACCCTGGAGATGCTGCGCGCCTTCGCCGAGGTCCCGATCGTCGCCGCCGAGAGGCGCGATGCGCGATGGGCCGACGACCTGCTCGACGTCGTCCTAGCGCACGACGGAAAGGCGGGGTGAGGGCTCTACCGGCGAAGGGGCCGCGTCCCTACCTTCACCGGACTTAAGGGGACCCGCGTGCAGCCGATCATCACCATCGAGGGGCTATCCAAGACCTATGAGGGCGGGTTCCAGGCGCTCAAGAACGTCGATCTCACCATTTCACGGGGCGAGATCTTCGCCCTGCTGGGGCCTAACGGCGCGGGCAAGACCACCCTCATCGGCATCGTCTGCGGGCTGGTCCGGCCGACCGCCGGGCGGGTGGAGGTCGACGGCTGCGACATCCGCAGCGACTACCGCGCCGCCCGCGCCAAGATCGGCCTGGTGCCCCAGGAACTGGCCACCGACGCCTTCGAGAAGGTGTGGGACACCGTCAGCTTCTCGCGCGGCCTCTTCGGAAAATCCGCCAATCCCGCGCACATCGAGAAGGTGCTGAGGGACCTTTCGCTGTGGGACAAGAAGGACGACCAGCTCCGCACCCTGTCTGGGGGCATGAAGCGGCGCGTGATGATCGCCAAGGCGTTGAGCCACGAGCCCTCGATCCTGTTCCTCGACGAGCCCACCGCCGGCGTCGACGTCGAGCTCCGGCGCGACATGTGGGCGATGGTCCGTCGGCTGAGGGAAGGCGGCGTCACCATCATCCTGACCACCCACTACATCGAGGAAGCCGAGGAGATGGCCGACCGCATCGGGGTGATCTCGAAGGGCGAGCTGATCGTGGTGGAGGAGAAGCAGGCGCTGATCCGCAAGCTCGGCAAGAAGCAGCTGGTGCTGCACCTGCAGGAGCCGCTGGCCGCCCTGCCGCCCGGCCTTCCCGCAGAAGGCCTGGAGCTGCGGGCCGAGGGGACCGAGCTGGTCTACACCTTCGACGCCCAGTCGGACCGCACCGGCATCGCCCCCCTGCTGCGCGCGCTTTCCAAGGCCGGCGTCGATTTCAAGGACCTGCAGACGAGCCAGAGTTCGCTGGAGGAGATCTTCGTCAGCCTGGTGAGGAGCCGCGCATGAACCTGAACGCCGTGGCCGCCATCTACCGCTTCGAGATGGCCCGCCTGCTCCGCACCCTGGTGCAGTCCCTGGCGGCGCCGGTCATCACCACCTCGCTATATTTCATCGTTTTCGGCGCAGCGATCGGCCGGCGGATGGACCACATCGACGGGGTGTCCTACGGGGCCTTCATCGTCCCGGGATTGGTGATGCTGTCGGTGCTGACCGAGAGCGTCTTCAACGGCTCCTACGGCATCTACATGCCGAAGTTCGCGGGCACGATCTACGAGGTGCTCTCGGCGCCCATCTCCACCGCGGAAATCCTGCTGGGCTACGTGGGCGCGGCGGCCAGCAAATCCATCGTGCTCGGCCTCACCATACTGGCCACGGCGCGCCTCTTCGTGGCCTACGAGGTGCTGCACCCGGTCTGGATGATAGCCTTCCTCGCGCTCACCTCGGCCAGCTTCGCCCTGTTCGGCTTCCTGCTGGGGATCTGGGCGGACGGCTGGGAGAAGCTTTCCGTCGTGCCGATGCTGGTGATCACCCCGCTGACCTTCCTGGGCGGCAGCTTCTACTCGATCCGCATGCTGCCGCCTTTCTGGCAGGACGTGGCCCTGTTCAACCCGGTGGTCTACCTGGTGAGCGGCTTCCGCTGGGCCTTCTACGGGGTTTCGGACGTGCCCGTGGGCGTCAGCCTGGCCGCCACGGCGGGGTTCTTCCTGATCTGCCTGGCGATCGCCGGGCGCATCTTCGCCACCGGCTGGCGGCTGAAGAGCTGAGGCGGGCTATTCGTCTTCGTCGAAGCGCCGCGAGACGAGCTCGACCAGGGCCTCCACAGCGGGCTCGGCCTCCGGCCCCTCGGCCTCGATCTCGATGCAGCAGCCGGGGCCGGCGGCCAGCATCATCAGGCCCATGATGGACCGGGCGTCCACGGTCTGGCCATCGCGGCTGACCCGCACCTCGGCGTCGAAATCGGTGGCCAGCTTGACGAACTTGGCCGAGGCGCGGGCATGTAGGCCGCGCTTGTTGACGATATCGACCGTGCGGCGAGCTTCCTGGCTCACTTGTCCCCGGCCAGTACGTAGGACGCCACGGAGATGTACTTGCGTCCCGCCTCTTGGGCGCAGGCCACCGCGTCCTCCAGGCTCTGGCGGCTGCGCACGCTGGCCAGCTTGATCAGCATCGGCAGGTTCAGGCCCGCGATCACCTCGGCGCGAGTCTGCTCCATCACCGAGATCGCGAGGTTCGAAGGCGTGCCGCCGAACATGTCGGTGAGCAGGATCACGCCGGAGCCGTCATCCACCCGGTTGCAGGCGTGCAGGATGTCCTGGCGCCGACGCTCCATGTCGTCTTCGGGCCCGATGCAGATGGCCTCGACGGCGGACTGGGGACCGACCACATGCTCCATGGCGAAGACGAACTCTTCCGCCAATCGCCCGTGGGTCACGATCACGAGCCCGATCATGCCTGTTGTTCCAACGGGAATCCCCGATCCCGCGCGCATCGCGCCTCGCGAGCCGTGCTACATACGCCTCTGGCGTGCGACGTAAAGGGCGTCCATCGCGCGACGGAGTTTCGCAGGGGCGGACGCCTCCACATAGGCCAGCGTGAGGTGGGGAACGGCCACGCCCAGCAGGTCGCGGGCCTGCGGATCGGGCATTCGCTCAGGCGATCCGGGATGGAGCACCAGCGCCACCTCGGCGAGGGGGAGCGCGGGTTCCGAGGCCACGGCCTGCCCCCGCACCTCGATCAGTCCGGCTAGCACGTCCGGCGCGCGGCCGTAGAGGCGGCCTTCCGCCGCCCAGAGGACCACGCGGTCGTCGGCGACGAGGCGGAACCCCAGGTCCAGCAGACGCAGGGTCAGGTCGCTCTTTCCCGCCCCGGAGGGCCCTTCGATCAGCGCGCCCAGCCACAGCCCGCCGAGCCGCTGGGCGACGAGTCCCGCATGGACGATCACACCTGCACCTCCGGCAAGCTGAGCATGAAGATCGCTCCCACCACCTTGCCCTCCGTGGTGACCCGGTTCTTGGCGACCAGGCTACCGCCGTGCGCTTCGGCGATCTGCCGCGCGATGGAAAGGCCAAGCCCAGAGTTGCCGCCGAACGCCCGGCCCTTCGGCCGCGAGGTGTAGAAGCGCTCGAACACCGTCTCGAGGTTCTCCGGCGGGATGCCGGGGCCGTCGTCGGTGACGGTCGCAAGGATGGTGCTGCGCACCCGGTTCAGGGCCACCAGCACCTCTCCGTCAGGCGGGCTGAAGGATCGGGCGTTGTCGATGAGATTGCGGAAGATCTGGCCCAGCGGCCCTTCGCGGCCCTGCGCCATGATCGGCCCAGGCGGGGTCGGCCGCTGGTAGCGGACGCGGGGCTCTCCGGGCGGGGTCCGCGCCTCGTAGGTCCCGACGATGTCGGCGATCAGTCGGTCCAGGTCTACGGGCTTGGGCTCGTCGCGCGACAGCTCGGCGTCGAGCCGCGACGCGTTGGAAATGTCGGTCACCAGGCGATCCAGCCGCTGGACGTCGTTCTTGAGGATGGCGAACAGGCGCTGGCGGGCGTTGGCCTCGTTCACCAGGTCCAGGGTCTCCACGGCCGAGCGCAGGGAGGTGAGCGGATTGCGGATCTCGTGGGCCACGTCGGCGGCGAAGGACTCGATGGCGTCCATCCGTTCGGACAACGAATGGGTCATGGCCTCGAGCGACCGCGTCAGGTCCCCCAGCTCGTCGTCGCGATGGGCCAGGTCCGGAAGGGAGATCGCCCGTGCGCCCGCCAGGCGCACTCGGTCGGCGGCACGCGCCAGCCTAAGCACCGGCTGGGCCACGAGCCTGTTCAGCAGCAGCGAGGAGATCAGGGTCACCGAGATCGCGATCAGGATGAAGGGGATCAGCGCCACGCGCTCACGCGCGATGATCGCATCGACGTCGCTGGCCTCCAGGGTCAGCACGCCCAGCACCGCACGGACATGCTGGATCGGGATGGAGACGGAGACCACCCGCCGGCCGTCCTCGGCCAGCCGCAGTTGGGCCACGTGGCGGCCCACGGTGGCGCGCGCGACTTCCCGCCTGAGCGCTTCGCGGCCCTCGGGACTGGCATCCTTCCGCGGGCCCAGAAGATCGAGGCTGAAGGCGCCTTCGCCCTTCGGCCTGGCCGGCGGCAGGATGCGCGACTCCACCCGGTCGGCCACCCAGTCGGAATCGGCGATCAGCCGGCCCTCCGCGTCGAACAGGCGCGCCCGCTGAATCTTCGGGTTGGAAAGCAGCTGCAGCACCTGGCTGGCGTAGACCGGGTCCATCGCCGGCGAGGGCTCGCCCACGGTGGCGGCCTGGTCGATGATCGTCGCCATCAGCTCGCCCTGGGTGGTCAGGCTGTCGATGCGGGCGTTGACCAGCCCCCGGCGCAGCTCGTTCAGGATCAGGGCGCCCGCGATCAGGATCGCCAGACCCAGCAGGTTGAGCGCGATGATGAGCCGGCCCAGCCGCGAGCCCGGCAGCCAACGGGAGCGGTAGGCGCGCCGCTTCCGCTCAGGTTTCGCGGTATCGGTATCCGACGCCATACAGGGTTTCGATCGCGTCGAACTCCGGGTCAACGTCGCGGAACTTCTTGCGCATGCGCTTGATGTGGCTGTCGATGGTGCGGTCGTCGACGTAGACCTGATCGTCATAGGCCGCGTCCATCAGGTTGTCGCGGCTCTTCACGAAGCCCGGCCGTTGAGCCAGCGCCTGCAGCAGCAGGAACTCGGTGACGGTGAGCTTGACCGGCTTTCCCTCCCATAGGCAGTCGTGGCGCGCCGGATCCATGGTGAGCTTGCCGCGCTTGATCGCCCGCGCTCCGGCGTCCGACGCGGGCGCAGGACCCGCCGCCGTCTCCTCGCCGTCCAGCCCGGCGCGGCGCAGCACCGCCTTCACCCGTTCGATCAGCAAGCGCTGGCTGAACGGCTTGTGGATGTAGTCGTCGGCGCCGAGGTTGAAGCCCAGGATCTCGTCGATCTCCTCGTCCTTGGAGGTGAGGATGATCACCGGCATGTCCGAGCTGCGGCGAAGCCGGCGCAGCACCTCCATGCCGTCCATCCGGGGCATCTTCACGTCCAGGATGGCCAGGTCGGGCGGATCGTTCTCCAGCGCCGCCAGGCCGGAGGCGCCGTCGTAGTAGGCCTTGACCGCGTGCCCGTGGCTTTCCAGCGCCAGGCTCACGGACGCGACGATGTTCTCGTCGTCGTCGACCAGGGTGATCTTGGCCATCGTCTGCTTGTCGTCTCCTGTGGCGTTGCGAAGCTAGTCGGCCGCGCCTGTGGCCTCAATGGGGCGAAAGCACTGCAGTTAACTCTGGCGCAAGGGGAATGATCCAAGTTCTCGCGAGGAGGCTCCCCTTATGGTTGCTGCGCGGGTGCATTACGAGGTCTACGGACGGCGCGCCGCCGGAGCGCCCTGGACCTTGGAATTGGCGACGGAAGACCGCCGGACCGCCACCCAGACAGCTCAGGATGTCATGACCGGCGGCTTCGCGGCCGCGCGGGTGACCAAGGAGACCTTCGACGAGGAGACCCGCGAGTTCAGCACCGTGGCGATCCTCAACCTCGGCGCCGCGGAGACGAAAAAGGGCGCCGTCGCCGCCACGGCCGAGCCGCTCTGCATCAAGCCCCAGGACCTCTACACCTTGCACGCGCGCGGGCGCATCGCCCGCCTGCTGGACGGCTGGCTGGAGCGCAAGCGCGTCACGGCTTACGAACTGCTGCACCGTCCAGACCTGGTCGAGCAGCTCGAGGCGTCCGGCAGCGACCTGCAGCACGCCCTTCAGAAGATCGCCATTCCCGAGGCCTCCGCCCGCGGGGCGACGGTGCATGAGATCCTGCGCAGCTTCCATAGCCTGGTGGACCGCTCCATCGAGCGGCTAATGAAGGACCATCATCGCGGCGCGCTGGCCGACCTCTCGCGGGAGAGCTTCGCCCACGCCGCCGAGCGCCTGCACCGCGAGGCCGAAGGCGCCTACCTGCTTGGCGCAGGGGTCGCCGGCCGGCTGGCCGACGCCAAGACCTGGTCCGAGAAGATCAACATGCTGCTGGACCTGGCGGACGAGGCCCCGCAGGGCCCGGCGCGCAAGTTCGCCCTTGGGGTCCTGGAGCAGCCGCTGGCGGAGACGCTGAGCGCCCGGGGCGCCGTACACGACCTGTTCGGCAAGAGCCTGGACCTGGGCTCGGAGCTCGCCGGCCTGACACGCCTGGCCGCCGGCGAGGCCGTCGACCGGCTGATCCGCGCCGAACCCCAGGTGGCCAAGGTGATGCCGCCGCTGGAATCCACGGCCGAGCGGCTGCGCCGCTGGATCGGCGGCGAGGGCTTCGCCGAAGTGCGGACTGCGCTTGGCAAGCGCATCCTGCGAGAGATCTCCGGCCTGCGCCGCCTGCGGCCCACCGACGCCGCCGACGAGATCGAGATCCTGCGGGCGCTGGCCATGTCGCTGACAGCCGCCGCCGGCAAGCTGTTGCCGCTGGATCAGGTGCAGGCGGCGTTCACCACGCGGTCGAAAGCGCTGGTGGCGGGGGACTTCGTCAACGCCTACCTGGCCGAGAGCCGCACCGCCTACGACGAGGTGCTGGCGATGATCTCGCTCACCGAGAACGTCATCGGCCAGACCAACAAGGGCCACGCGAGCCGCTGGCTGGGCAGCCTGGTCGGCGCGCTGAAGTTCGAGGGCGAGGTGTGCGGCGGCGAGGAGCCGCCATCCGCACGGCTGGCCAAGCTGGCGGGCCTGCAGCGCGCCGTGGGCCGCTGCGGCCTGGCGCCCGAGGACTCCGAGCGCATCCAGTCGCGGCTCGGCGAGTTGGGGGGCCAGGTGGAAGCCTCGGCCAAGCTGACGACGACGCTCGCGCGGGCGCAGGCGCCCCTGATGCAAAAGCTCACCCTGCTGCTGCGCCTGGCGGCGGGAGACACCGCGCCCTTTGGGCCGGCGGCCGACCGCGCCCGCCAGGAGGCGATCAAGCTGTTCCGGGATCCCGAGATGCGCGCCAAGCTGGCCGCCGCGCCGACGGAGCTTCAGGCCATGCGAAGCCTCATCCAGCAGGCCGGCCTGGCGGCCTGAGGCTCAGACGCCGAGCGCCGCCCCAAGCGCGTCCGTTACCCGCCCCACGTCGTCATCGGCCATCGTCGGATAGAGCGGCAAGGAAAGGCATCGCGCGTACCAGGCCTCCGCGCCCGGCAGGTCCAGCGCGCCATATCTCTCTTGGTAATAGGGCTGGCGGTGGACGGGGATGTAATGGACCTGGCTGCCCGCCCCGCGGGCGCGCAGGCGTTCGACCACCTCCCGGCGGGAGACGCCGGCCGCCTGGAAGTCGATCAGCACGCTCATCAGGTGTGGCGCGGCCTCGCTCCAGGCCGGGCTTTCGGCGGGGCGAACCCGCGGGGCGAGGGGCGCCAGCGCCCGGCGATAGCCCGCCGCCAACGCTCGGCGGCGCGCCACGAAGCGGTCGAGCTTGGCGAGCTGCGACAGGCCCAGCGCGCAGAGCACGTCGGGCATCCGGTAGTTGAAGCCGATCTCGGCCATTTCGTACCAACAGGGGTCGTCACCTGCACGGATCAAGCCATGGCTGCGCAGCCTCGCGAGACGTTCGGCGAGGGCCGGGTCGTTGGTGGTCGCCATGCCCCCTTCGCCCGTGGCCAGGGTCTTCACGGGGTGAAAGGAGAAGGTGGTCACGGCCGATCGGCGGCAGTCGCCGACGCGCTCGGGCCCCTCGCCGAACCGCATGGCGGTCCCGACCGCATGGGCGGCGTCCTCCACCATGACCGCGCCGGCCTCTTGCGCGGCGGCCGCAAGCCCCGGCAGGTCGCAAGCCTCGCCGCGAAGGTGCACCGGCAGGACCGCCCGGATGGGCCGGCCGGCGCGTTCGATCGCCTCGCGCAGCGTCTGCGGCGTCATCAGGCCGCTATCCGGGTCGACGTCGGCGAAGACCACCTCGGCGCCCACGAAGCGGGCGCAGTTGGCGGTGGCGACGAAGGTGATCGAGGGGACGACGACGGCGTCTCCCTCGCCCACCCCCAGGGCCAGCATGGCCAGGTGCAGGGCCGCGGTGCCGTTGGCGCAGGCCACGGCGTGACGCGCGCCCACGGCCTGGGCGAAGGCCGCCTCGAAACGCGCCACCCGCGGCCCAGTGGTGAGGAAGTCCGCCCGCAGCGCCTCGGCGACGGCGGCGACGTCGTCGTCCTCGATCGTCTGGCGCCCGTAAGGCAGGACGCCGCTCATCAGGCGTCGGTCAGCCGGCGCCGGCGGGCCGGGGCGCTCTCGTCCAGCAGGGCCAGCAGGTCCGGGCCGGTTAGCCAGGCGTCGTTGGTGTCGGAGGCGTAGCTGAAGCCCTCCGGCAACGAGACGCCGTCAAAAGGCTGGCGGCTGTATTCGGCGAAGGCCGGCTCTATGGCGTAGCGGTCGCCGAGGTCGACCGTGGTGCGCGCATCGTCCGCCGAGATCATCATCTCGTGCAGCTTCTCACCAGGACGGATGCCGACGATCCGCACGCCCAGCTCGGGCGCCATGGCGCGGGCCAGGTCCTGCACCTTCATGGATGGAATCTTCGGCACGAAGATCTCGCCGCCGCGCATCAGCGGCAGGGACGACAGCACGAAGTCCACGCCCTGCTTCAGGGTGATCCAGAAACGGGTCATGCGCGGGTCGGTGATCGGCAGCTCTGTCGCGCCCTTGGCGATCAGCCGCTGGAACAGCGGGGCGACCGAGCCGCGCGAGCCGACCACATTGCCGTAGCGGACGACGGAGAACCGCGTGCCGATGTCGCCGGAGAGGTTGTTGGCCGCCACGAAGGTCTTGTCGGAGGCGAGCTTGGTGGCGCCGTAGAGGTTGATTGGATTGCAGGCCTTGTCGGTGGACAGCGCCACCACCTGTTTCACCCGGTTGGTCAGGCACGCCCAGACCACGTTCTCGGCGCCCAGCACATTGGTGTGGATGCACTCCGAAGGGTTGTATTCCGCCGCCGGCACCTGCTTCAGCGCCGCGGCGTGGACCACCACGTCCACCCCGCGCATGGCGAGCGTCAGCCGCTCGCGGTCGCGCACGTCGCCCAGGAAGAACCGCAGCGGAGCCAGCCGCTCGGGCGAAAAGCGCTCGGCGAAGTCGGCCTGCATCTCGCTCTGCTTCAGCTCGTCACGGGAATAGACGATCAGCTTTCGAGGCCGCGCCCGCTCCAGGACCTCCTCCACGAACCGCCGCCCGAACGAGCCGGTGGCGCCGGTGATGAAGATGGTCCGGCCGTCGAGGTCGAGATTTTTGGGGGCGAACAGGCCCAAGCGAAGCTCCAGCGCCGCAGCCGGCGAATCGCCGGCCGCCCCAGACTGGCGAGGGGCTCGTAAAGAGACCGCTAACCATGTTTGTCCAGGCTTTGCCGCATGAGACGCCGCCTCTTCCTGGCGCTGGTCGCCTTGACCGCCGTACCCGGCGCGTGGGCGCACGCCTCGGAAGGGAAGGACAAGAAGAAAAAGGCCGGCGGCGACAGCTACATCCCGATCCAGACGATCACCGCCTACACCATCCGGCCCAACGGGCGCCGGGGCGTGCTGACGGTGGAATGCGGCCTCGACGTGCCGGACGCCAAGCTGCGCGACCGGGTCGAGCTGGTGCTGCCGCGCATCCGCGCCGCCTTTGTCCAATCGGTGCAGGTCTACGCCGGCGGACTTCCCGATCGGGCGCCGCCCAACCCGCAATTCCTGACCCGGACCCTGCAACACGCCACCGACCAGACCCTGGGCCGGCCTGGAGCCCGGGTGTTGCTGGGCGCCGTGATCGTCAACTAGCGACCTCCGAGCGCCGCGGCGGCCTCGTCCATGAAGCGCGCCAGCGCGAGGTCCAGCTCGGTCACCCCGCCGGCGTCGTGGGTGGTCAGCGTCACGGCCACCCGGTTGTAGACGTTCGACCATTCCGGATGATGGTCGAGCTTCTCCGCCATCAGGGCCGCGCGCATCATGAAGGCGAAGGCGGCGTTGAAATCGGCGAACTTGAAGTCGCGGGCGATGGCCTCGCGCTCATCCGCCGCCGCCCTCCAGGCGGGCAGGCTCTGCAGCGCGGCGGCCGCGCCGATCTTTGCGGGTCGGCCCATCCGATGTCCTCCGTCAAAAAAGCAACAGGTGAACGCTAGACCCAATGCGGGGGATGTGAAATCGCGCCGCGCCCTTGGCCAGGGGCTCCACAGCGTGCGAGCGTCTCGGTCTCCGCCGCGAGACGACCATGCCCGACACGCCCGCCAAGACGGCGTTCTCCGCCGCATCGACAAGGCTGCAAGCGTGGCCGCCCTGGGCCAAGGCGGCGGCCTATGGGCTCGCCAATACCGTGCTGCTCTATCTGTGCCTGGCGCCCACCAAGGCCCTCCCGAAGGAGCCCTTTTCCGACAAGATCGAACATGCGCTGGCCTGGCTGGCGCTGACGGGCCTCGGGCTGTTCCTGTGGCCCGGCCGGCGCGCCCGGGTGGCCGGCTTCGCCTTCACCCTTGGCGTGCTGGTCGAGTTGCTGCAGGCGGCCATGCCGCTCGGGCGGGACGGCGACTGGCGCGACGCCGTGGCAGATGGTCTGGGCGTGGCGGCGGCGCTGGCGGCGGCTGCGCTCGCGCGGCGGCTGTTCAGAACCTAGAAGATCCCCAGGACGAGGCCGGCGGCCAGGGCCTGACCGAGCTCGGCGCACGCCGCCAGCGCCTTGGCCGACAGCTGCTTCTCCGCCAGGATAGCCTCCGGCGTCTGGGCGTGCGTGCAGACGATCACCGGCTCCGCGGCGGGGCGCAGGCGCCAGCCTGCGGCGATGCGGGCGATCTGCCGCGCCGCCCCTTCCCCATCGCTGCCCGCCGCGATCAGGACGGCGTAGGGCCGCCCCTGGATGCGATCGAGGACGGGATAGTAGGTGCGGTCGAAGAACTCCTTCATCGCCCCTGACATGGACGCCAGATTCTCCGGGCAGACGAACAGGTAGCCGTCGGCGGCGAGAAGGTCCTCGGCAGTGGCCGCCTCTGCCCGGCGGCTGTCGACCCGCGCCCCGCGCTCGCCCTTCGCCGCGGCCTCCGCCGCCTCTGCCATGGCCCGCGCCGCGCCCGTGCGCGAATGCCAGACGATGAGCAGGGTTTTCATCGGATCGGACGAAAGACCGTGACCATTCCACAACTCAATCGGCGTCCGCCTCGACCGTTGCGGCCACCCTCGGCGTGGAGCCGGCGGCCAGCGCGCGCTGCAGGCGGTCCCGGTCCAGCGTCCCTTCCCAGCGCGAGACCACCAGGGTCGCCACGGCGTTGCCGATGAAGTTGGTGAGCGCCCGGCACTCGCTCATAAACCGGTCCACGCCGAGGATCAGGACCATGCCGGCCACCGGCACGCTGGACACCACCGACAGGGTGGCCGCGAGGGTGATGAAGCCCGCGCCGGTGACGCCCGCCGCGCCCTTGGACGTCAGCATGCCCACCGCCAGCAGCAGGAGCTGATCGGGAAGCGACAGCGGAACACCCACCGCCTGGGCGATGAACAGCGCCGCCAGGGTCATGTAGATGTTGGTGCCGTCGAGGTTGAAGCTGTAGCCGATGGGCGTGACCAGCCCGACCACCGGCTTGGGCGCGCCGGCGCGGGCCAGCTTATCCATCAGGCTCGGTAGGGCCGCCTCCGAGGACGAGGTGCCCAACACCAGCAGCAGCTCTTCCTTCAGGTAGCGGATCAGCTTCAGGATCGAGAAGCCGCAGAGCGCCGCGATGGGCCCCAGCACGCCCAGCACGAACACCAGCGAGGTCAGGTAGAAGGTCCCCACCAGCTTGGCCAGGCTGAGCGTCGAGCCGATACCGTACTTTCCCACCGTGAAGGCGAAGGCGCCCAACGCGCCGAGCGGCGCCAGGCGCATGAAGATCGCCACCAGCTTGAAGAAGGCCTCCGCCGCGGATTCCAGGACCGTCAACACCGGCCTCGCCCGCTCGCCGATCGCGGCCAGCGCGACGCCGAAGGGGACGGCGAAGAACAGGACCTGCAGGACGTTGCCGGAGACGAAGGCGCCGGCCACGCTCTCCGGAATGACGTCCATCAGGAAGCCGGTGACCGTCATCTCGTGGGACTTGGCCACATAGCCCTGGACGGCGCCGGCCTGAAGGCTGGCGGGGTCCACCCGCATGCCCGCGCCCGGCTGCGCCACATTGGCCACCACCAGGCCGACGACCAGGGCGAAACCGGAGACCACCAGGAAATAGGCGAAGGCCTTGGCGGCCACCCGCCCGACCTTGCCCAAGTCGCGCATGCCGGCGAGCCCGGTGGTGACGGTCAGGAAGATCACCGGGGCGATCAGCATCTTCACGAGCTTGACGAAGGCGTCGCCGAGAGGCTTGAGCGCGACGCCCGTCGCCGGCCAGAGCCAGCCGATCAGCGCGCCCGCCACGATCGCGGCGAGCACCTGCGCGTAGAGCTGGGTCCAGATCGGTCGGGGCGGAGATTCCGCCGCCGACAACCCGCCTCCCTCAGAAGGGGAGGTTGTAGAGCTCAACCGCGTTGCGCTCGAGGACGCGCTTGCGCGTGGCGTAGTCATAGCCGCCCAGAGTGTCGACCAGCTTCTCCTGGATGCCGGGATACAGCGAGGTCGGGTGTGGGAAGTCAGTTTCGAACATCACCCGGTCCACGCCGATGGTCTCCAGCATGTGCTTCGGAGCGTGCGTTTCAAACCAGTAGCTGACCCAGAACTGCCGGAAATATTCCCTGGGGGTCCGCTGTAGGCCGCGGTTCTCGCGGGTGCAGTATTCGTCGAGCTGGTGCTCCATCGACTCCAGCGCGAACGGCACCCATCCCGCGCCGCTCTCGATGAGGCCGATCTTCAGTTTCGGGTAGCGGTCGAGGAGACCGGAGACCATGAAATTGGCCATCGTCGCCGCGCAGCCCAGGTGGTTCATCAAGGCGAAGATGGGCAGACGCTGATCGAAGCCGAGATTGTTCCAGATGGCCGAATTGCTATCGAGCGCCGTGTTCAGGTGGAAGTTTATGGGCGTGCCGCTGGCGCTGCACATCTCGAAGAACTCTTCCCAGAAGGGCGAGACCTTGCCGTCGGGGCCGATGAAGCCGGGCCCGCCGATCCGCTCCGGGCGGTCCGGCATCACGACGCCGCGAAGACCCATGTCGATGATGCGGCGCATCTCGCGATTGAGCTGGTCCTTGTCCCAATAGGGGAGCAAGCCCATGCAGAAGATCCGGTCGCCGGACTCTCGCATGCGCTCGGCGCAGGCGTCGTTGTAGAGGGATAGGATGGTCGCCGCGAGGTCGTTGTCCTCCAGCGCGACCAGCGACCCCGCCTGGGTGACGCCGCTGTTCTGGAAGCAGATATGCGCCCAGATGCCCATGGCGTCCATTTCCGCCAGCCTGGGCTTCACCAGATAGGAGGCGGGGTGAATCTCCTCGAACGTCCTAAAGGCCAGGCGGCCCAGCAGCTTGTTGTCGTCGGAGGCGATGACATTGCCGCCCAGCGCGCCGAAGTTCTTGTCGCCGACAAACCAGTAGTCGACGCCGTCGACGCGCCGCACGTGCGGCATCTTGGACTTCAGGCCCGCGGGCGCATTTGCGGTGAACATGTCCGCCGGCTCGGTGAAGTGGGTGTCGCAGTCGACGATCTTGATGCCGGCGAACAGCGGATGCACACCCTTGAAGTTGGCGGCGAAATCGACCTCGCGCAGGGAGCCGCCCGGGGCATATCCCTCTTCCAGCCAGTAGTTGCGGGCGTCTTGCGCCGCAGCCTTCACGACAGAACTGGTATTCGCGTCGTCGGCCATAACGGCCTCCCTGATTTCTGAGCCGCTCGCATGGCGGCTCGTTGCCTCACATTATGCCCCAGGCCCAGAAGCCGTCGAGGCGGATTCCAAGCCAGCCGTCCCGACCTCTCGTGGTGAGAGGTAAACCTGTTCCAGGCGCATGACTGACGCCGCTGACATTAAGCCGGCGGCGCAGTCCGCAACTGCAGTTCGAGTTGACGTAGCTCCTGGCGCGCCGCCGGGGGCTCTAGACCTCGACCTCATGCTCCTCGGCGATATAGCTGACCAGGCTGCTGGCCACGTCAGTCTCCATGAAATGGACGTGATCGGCGTAGTAGGGCTTGAGCGCCTCGGGGCTCAGCATGTTGGCGAGCATCGCCTCGCGGTCGCGGAAGACAACCTCAGCATACCGGTGATACGGAGGGTTGATCGGGATCGGTTTGGGATCGTTGAAATCGTTGCGGTAGGCTTCGACGATCCGTCCCTGCCGATAGGCCAGAAGCCCCGACATGCTGCGAAGAAGCGGCAAGTTCAGGGCGTTGGTGGTGTAATTCAGATAATGCTCGTCCTGCTTTTCTATCGGAATATTCGGATTGTACCTGAACATTTCAATCAGCTTGATCACGACGATATCTATCCTCCCACCATCAAAACATAACGTCGGTGCGCTTTTGGCTGGCGCTTATGAGGAGCGCCTAAACGTCAGGCCGGTACTTGCCGCTCATTGACGGACAACCCTCACCACCTTGTACCCCGAGCGCGGCAGGGTCTCACGCGGCAGAATGGTGACGTCCGCCTCGACACCTAGCGCTTGCTTGAGATGAGTGCGGCAGGTCTTCGCGATGTCGTCATCCGACGCCACGGTGTTGAGGCCGCGCTCGATACGGATGGCGAGCGGGCCATCGGCCTCGGCCGATCGCACGATCTGGAACTCCACCCCAGGATGGCTGATGTCGGGAACGCTGCGCAGCGCCACCTCGAACTGATGCGAATGCAGGCGTTTGCCCTGGATCAGCATCAGATCGGAAAGCCTCCCGCCCCAGACGCCACGGATGCTGGTCTCACCGCAGGGGCAGGGCTCCACGAGCAATTTGCAGGCTTCTTCGAGATCGTATCGGATCATGCCGTTGTCGCGGCCCAGGGTCGTGACCACCAGACTGCCCCACTCGCCGTGAGGAACCTCCTTGCCCGTCGCCGGATCGACGGCTTGGACGATCGCCCTATCCTCATGGAGGTGAGCGCCGGGGGAATGCCCGCAGCCTTCGCCCATCCAGACATAGCAATCCAGCCCGGCCGTCCGCAGGGGAATGCCGTCTTCCATGTCGAACATGGTGCGCAGCCCGTCCCCAGGTATGCGCTGGAAAAAGGCGAGGCGTTCGTCATCCTTCGGAATGCCGAACGACTGCGCCGCCTCCATGAAGCGGCCATGGGAAAATATGCATAGCGAACGGTCGGGATTGAGCTTGACCAGGAAATCGATGGCCCGATGGGCGATCGCATCGGTTTCGGGCGGAGGAACCCAGACATTCTGGCAGCCAAAATATTCGAGGCTTCCCGAGAGCATGAGCCCGCCGCCGTAGAGGTAGCCCGGGTGGGCATGCACCATCGTCATCCCCGGGCGCACCCCGCTACGCCAGAGGAAACGGCAGGCGGATTCGTACTCCCACCAAAGATCGTGCTTGGTCCAGATCGAGACCGTCGGATTGCCGGTCGAGCCGGTGGAGGTTCCCAGGCGAACCGCTTCGGTCGGGTCGGTGAATCGATAGTCGCCGTAGACCGGAAACTCCGCCTCCGACTCGCGCAGCTCCTGCTTCACCGTGAGCGGAATTAGATTGAGGTCATCCACGGACCTGATATCTCGCGCGGAAGCGATGCCAGCGCCTTTGAGTTTCCGCTGGAAGAATGGAACGGACCGGTCGAACACCTGCTGCACGAGTGTTCGAAGACCATCCTCCTGAATAGCTCGGATCCCGTCTCGACCCATGGTCTGAATTTCGGGATCCCAAAACTTTTGCTTTGAGTCTCGCGGAATGGGACTTGCAATAGACTGTGATTGCCCACTCGTCATCGATCTCTTCCTTCGCCCACCGGTTACTGTAGTTTATTTTCGAGACTTCGCCGCGCCTACGCCTGGCAACTCAACCACCCTCTCCCGGAGCGTGCGGGCCCGACCATGCGACGGACATGTAGGTGGACTCCGATTCAACCCGGCCAAGACTCCCAACTTCAGCGATCAGCTCGCCGAAAGCCGGGAGCTTGCGGTGCTCCGCCAGGGCGTCCGTTGACCTGAAGGTTTCGAATACGTAGGCGATCCTCGGGTCGTCTGGATCCACGGACACGTGATACTGGTCGATACCTGGTTCCGCCCGAAAGATCGGCAAACACCTTGCGTAGGTCGACAGGAATTTTTCTCGGCCGCTCCTGTCGGTGAAAACAATTTTCGAGAATACCGCGAGCATTATTTACCTCCCGCCCTGACCCACGATGCGCACGACTTAGGGATTGCTGCGCATTTATAAAATTTATAACTCTCTTAATCGTCTGTAGTAATAATCTTCCTCACCTCTTTTGGAAAACTCGCATTTCTTGACCAACTCATCCGGAAGGAACCAGAAATAACTGTCAGTTGTCGATGGAATTTCTAAATTCCATTCGTAAATCGCCTTGCGGTGGACAAACCGCCATTCGCCTGAGCGCCGCTCGAACCGGTCGAGGTAACGCAGACTATTGAAGTCGTGATAACGCTGACCGTTTTCCTCCCGGCCATGCCAGGACGCGGCCACGCACTCACTGAGGGCCATGTCACCGCGAAGATCGATCAGAATGTTGCTCACGCGATGCTGCACCGCCCAATAGCGCTGAGGCTCCACAAGTATTCTCTTTACAGCTTCATAATATTCCTGGGCCGTAAATTTGACGGCTCCAAGATCGCAGACTGCGTCGGGGTGAAGTATAGATCGCAGCATTTCCGCATCGCCGCGGTCAACCGCATGCGCATACCGATGTATGAGCTCAGTTATGGCTTGCTTGTCCAGAAGCTTCTGAAGCTCTTTTTCTAAATGCGGGTCCATCACCATTCCCCATACTACGGCTGTCGCAGGGAGCCCCACCGGCCCAGCTGCGCTCACGTCACGCCGGCGGAGCTTTCCGCTTATTCCGCCCCAGGACTCTCACCCGCCGGCCGGCGGGTGAGAGTCTGGATCTGGCTTCCGACGAAGCCAGCCGTCGTCAGAACTTGACGCTTGCCTCGACCCCGTACGTCCGGGGTTGGCCGACGATGCAGGAAACTGAGCCAAGGCCAGACCGAACCAGGTCGAGGAAATAGGCGCAGTAGTCCTTATTCAGCAGGTTCCGGCCCCACAGCGACACGGTCAGGTTCTGCTTGTCGAAGGTGGTCCGCAAAGACCCGCTCAGCAGGCCGTAGGCCTTTTGCCGGATGGCGAAATCCGGCGTCGGCGGACCGCCCGTGGAGGTCGGGTAGGCCGAACTCTGCCAGCGCCACAGCAGGTTGCCCTGGATCTGGCCGAATTCGGTCGGCCAAGTGTAGGTCCCGCCCAGGGTGTAGGTCCAACGCGGCGTGTTTTCGAAATGGTCCCCGCTGAGATCGTCTGCGCGAAGCTGGTCCGCCGTGCGCGCAGACGCGGGGATCAAGGTCCCAGAGGCGTCGAACCTGCTGAGCAGGAAACTATTATAGCGCGCGTCAGTATAGCCCACGCTGGCGTCGACCCTCAGGTTCTGCACCGGCAAGGCCGTGACTTCCCCTTCCACCCCTCGGATCAAGGCCGAGGCGACGTTTGCCAGGGAGCTGCCGATTGAGCCCGTAATCGGATCGCGGAGTGTGTTGGCCTTTTGCGCGTTGGTGTACTTCATGCGGTAGGCATCGACGTTCACCCGCAGGCGGCGGTCGAGGAACTCGGACTTCACCCCGACTTCCACGTCCTGAACTTTTTCCGGCGCGTAGGGAAGCAGCGTCGCCGCAGAGACTGTCGTTCGGAAAGGGATGCCGCCGCTCTTATAGCCTCTGCTTGTCTTGGCGTAGAGCATGACGTCCTTCACCGGGTGCCAATCGACCCCCGCCGTGTACGACAGCCCCTTGAACGAGGTGCGCCCGGTGGCCAAGCACGGCGGCAGGACGTTGGAGCCAGGCACATTGCAGCGCAGGCCGCCGTCGTTGCGCACCTGCAGGCCGCGGCTTTCGATGCGATACTTTTCCCAGGTTTGCCGCAAGCCCGCCGTGACATTGATCGTGTCGGTGACGGCGAAGGTGCCTTGCGCATAAACCGCGGGGGACCGCTTGCGGATCAGGCCGTCGACGGTCGTGTAAGCGTTGGCGGTTCCAACCGTCGTGGCCGGGTTGGTGTCGACCAGGTTGCCGAACGCCGCCAGCCCGGGAAGGGTGGCGCTGCCCTGAAGTCCGTGGCCTCGATAATCGTAGTAATAGAAACCGGCCGCGTACTTCAGCCTATTGTCGAACGTGGTGCCCGTCAGTTGCAGTTCTTCGGTGATCTGCTTGACGGCGGTGATGTCGGCCAAGCTGTGCAGGATATTGAATATCGTTCCGTCCAAGTCGCCCACGCGGCTGGAATGGCTCCGCCGCACGGCCGTGATGGACTTCAAGGTGGCGCCGGCGCCCACGTCGTAGCTCAGGGTCGCCGAGGCGCTCCAGGCCTCGAAGCGCTGCCAGCTCGGGAAGTTCGCCCCGCGAATATCGTGCGGGCTGTTGACGTAGTTCGCGAGCGCCGCCTGAGCCGCCGGAATGAACGCGTTGAGCCGGGCGTTCAGCGTGGCGGGGCTGGCGGTGGCGTCCAGGCACGAAGCGCCGCAGAGGTCGAGAGCCGCCGCCCGCTCGACGCTCGTGATGGTGCCCGGCGGGGTCGCAGCTCCGGTGACGCCGCTGTAGGGGCCCAGGCCAATGAAGGACTGGCGTTGCGGCGTGCCTCCCGCCTTGGCGAGCTGGTAATCGGCGCGAAGCAGCGCCGTCAGGCGGCTCGTGGGTTGGAACTTGAAGGCCGCACGCACGGACTTGATGTTCGAGTCGCCATATCGTGAGCCCAGCTGGCTACGCATCCAGCCGGT
>Ga0157379_10000504_pt1 | contig 31758 bp, 18 predicted proteins | sample S25metaG_FD_121802 | JGI IMG/M metagenome (GOLD analysis project Ga0157379, IMG submission 121802) | Switchgrass rhizosphere microbial communities from Kellogg Biological Station, Michigan, USA - S2-5 metaG | ecosystem: Host-associated > Plants > Roots > Rhizosphere > Soil | place: USA... | reverse complement strand
GGCGTCGGTGCTGCTGCTGGATCTGGAATTGACCCACCTGCCCCAGAGTTACCTGGCGAAGATCACCAATTCGAGCCAGCAATTGGCCGACTTCCTGGCGGCGGGTTACAACCGCAATCCCGCTCATGTGGCGCAAACCTACCATCGCACCCGCACCTTCACCGGCGGCAATGCGCCCTTCGAAAACAAGATGTATGTGCGCATCCAGAGCTGGGTAGGAAAATTCCTCAAGAAGCAGTATGATATCTCTTAAGGCTTGACCGCGGGGAGTTCGTCCGGCGCGGATCAGTTGCCCTTGTAGGTCACCCGCCAGACGCAATTGTTCTTATCGTCCACAAAAAGAAGGCTGCCATCCGTCGCAACGGCAAGCTGCGACGGCGAGCCCCACATCGACACTTTATCGCCATCGGCGCTGAAAAATCCGGTCACGAAATCCTCATAGCCGCCGATCGGCTTGCCATCCTTGAACCGCACGCGAACGACCTTGTAGCCATCCGGCTTGTCGGCCGGTCCGGAGCCATGAATGGCCACGAAGGCATCGTTGCGATATTCAGCCGGAAATTGGCTGCCGGTGTAGAACACTAGGCCGAGCGGGGCGGAATGCGCCCCGAACAGCACTTCCGGCGTTTTGGCTTTCGCCACCATATCCGGGCGTTTCGCGCCAAAGACAGGATCGGGGTTGGGGCCGTCATAAGCATAAGGCCAGCCGAAAAAATCGCCTGCCTTGGCATGGGCCAGGAAATCCGCCGGCACGCGCGCGCCCAAAGTATCGCGCTCGTTGACGGTGATCCAGAGATCATCGCTGCCGGGATAGAAGGCGATACCTTCGACATTGCGCAGACCGGTGGCGAAGGCAGACATGGTACCGTCCGCGGCCACAAGCTGGATGGTTGCATCGGGCGCCGGCGCTTCACTCACGTCATCGCGGGCGCCGAACGCCAGATAAAGCTTGCCGGCCCGGTCGAAGGCGATGTCGCGCGTAGGATGGATGCCTTCCGGGCGCAGATCCGGCGCGGCCGTGACGCGCTTGAAATCCGAAAAGGCGACGGTCTGGCGATCAAGATAAGGGGTGCTCCAGACCGCGTTCACGTCAGTGACATAGAGCAGGCCGTCGCGAATGGCGATGCCGTGCGGATTCTTGAATCCCGACGTGAATGGCTCGGACTGACCCGCGGCGCCCGTGCCGCGCGTATCGCGAAGACGCAGCACATCGCCTTGCGGCCGTACCACGAACACATCCCCATTGGGCGCCACGGCCAGGGAGCGGATATATCCGGCGCGGGAGGCGAATTGCGAGATCGTGAAGCCGGCGGGAACTTGGGGCACCGATCCGGGTGGTGGTGAATCGAAGCTCGGCGTGATTCCCAGGGGAAGAGTTGTGTTGGGCGGGGGCAGATCTGCCGGTTGGATATTGAAATGATCGCCCGGAGCGGCAAATGCGGGCAGACGGTTTTGCCCCCCGGCCGCGACAAAGACGGCGATCAGGCAAATCCAGCGTTTCCGATTCATAGGTGCCCCCGTCCCATGATTTGCACCATTGAGCCAGAGGACGATGACGGTGGCAATGCGGCGCTACGGCTATGAAAATCCTAACCGGATCAGCGGCATGTACTACACGGCCAGCATGTCGCAGCGCCGGGCTCTGAAGACATGAGTGAAAGGCAGGACGGAATTTTCATGGAGACTCCAGCGCCCGTCCTGCGGCCATAGGGCCGAAAGGTCGCCGCCATGGAAACCGGCACGCACGCTGACCATCGCGTCATGGCGGGCCACATCATTGGTGCCAAGCACACCCACCAGCCGCGCGCCCAACAAGGCAAAGCGTCCCCGCCGCGGCTCGCAGGCCACAAAAGCGCCGGCGCGGGCTGCCACGCCGGTGAGCAATCGCGCCAAGGCTCGTTCTTCCAGATGATGCAGGAACAGATTGGCGGTGACGATGTCGGGTTCTATCTTTGGCAGCAGCGCGAAAATATCGCCGCGCAGCACATCGCACTGCCAGCCCAAAGCGACAAATCCGGCCCGCGTCTCACGGCTGACGAAATCATGCTGGTCCAGGATCATGGCGCGAACCCCTGGCCAGCGCTTTGCCAGCCGCCGGGCCACGCCCAGCAAAAACCGCCCGTCGCCCCCGCCAAGGTCGGCCAGAAGCCTGGGCGCCGGAACGGCGGCCAGGGCGTCGGCCATGATCGCGCTTTGGCGCATGGCCGCATTGATCCGCACCAGGTCGCGGCGGGCGCTGATGGCGCGCGGATCGCGGGGCTCCAGGAAATCCAATATCTCGGGAGTCAGAATTCTGGCAGACACGTCACGCCGCCATATGGAACATCATGGTCTCGGCCACCAAGCCGGGCCCAAAAGACATGGCGCAGCCGCGCTGCCCGTTTTCGCCGGCACCGCGCATCAGATTGTCCAGAACGAACATCACCGTGCCCGAAGACATGTTGCCATAATCGTTCAGCACCCGGTTTCGTCCGGCCTGATAAAAGAATAGCGATGCGTGATGCCGCTGCGGTCCGCCATGCGGTCGAACAGAGCCACGCGGCGGTGGTCGTCCTTCAGCATCAACTGACCGAAGCGGATGAAAACATCATGCACGTCATGGGGCGGATTGGCGGTGGCGATACGGTTGATGAAGGCTTCGGGCATATCGCTATCTCATGATGGAACGGGCATGAACCAGGCATTCCGCAACGCTGGCGGAAGCAGAAAAAGGAAGGCGGACGGGAGCGCGAGGGGCTGGGGTTGATTCCCGCCCGCCTTAGAGCAGCAGCCGCGAGAGGATGTGCGGCGACTGTTCGTTCTGTTCAAAGGCAACGGGACGTGGATCGCGGTCGGCGCTGTTCGGGCTATTCCAAATGCACCAGATCCGCTGACCGCCGGCATGCTGCCCTGTCGATTTGTTTCAGGGATTAGACGCTGCGATCTGCCGCTTTATTCCCGGCCGATGGGAATCGTTTTCAACAAGGCGCTTGAGGGCCGCGCCCCTGGGAGGCCGTCGAATCGCAAGGCGGCGCAAAAAGAGGAGCGCAAAGCCTCAGATCGACAGCTTTGAACAAGCGCCAGCCGTTATTGTTTGCGGCCAGTTGCCGGATTTCATTGTCTTTACAAATGCTTCCAGGGGAACAGGAGGTGCGCCCGGTTCGGACAAGGAATAAAATCGGCGCCTGCAACGTCTAAGGGCCATGGGGGCTGAAACAGGCTAAAGTCATCCCAAACTGGCAATTTTCGGAAATGCATTGGGCGCAATCCCGAGTCTACAAGCAAGAGGAAGCAAATCTGCTTCATCCAACAGGGCTGGTTGTCTGCCACAATGAATTCCCTTCTCGTCCTGCGGCCGCTGTGATCCGCGCATCAGGTTTCACCGACGCCTTGGTGGCGCAGCTTCCCGGTCTGCGGCGCTATGCCATGGCGCTGACGGGCAATGCGGCGCTGGCGGACGACCTGGTGCAGGACTGCATCGAACGGGCGTTGGATCAAAAGACACAGCTGCGCGAACTTGAGCGGGTGGCAGGCTGGCTGCGGCGTATTCTGTACCATCTCTATATAGACGAGATGCGTCGGGGCAAGCGGCGTGGCCGCGAGCAGGACATTGCCGACCTGGCGGACCATGTGGAATTGAGCACGCCCGCGCCGGACAACAGCGCGATGCGGGAATTCATCCATGCCGTAAATCGTCTCAGTGCCGAACACCGGCAGATCCTGTTGCTGGTGAGCGTGGAAGAATTGAGCTACCGCGAAATCGCCGACGAATTGGAAATCCCCTTGGGGACCGTGATGTCGCGGCTGGCTCGGGCCCGAGAACGGCTGCGGGAGCTGATGCAACACGACACTGCGGAGATCATTCCCCTCCCCGACCGGAAAAGAAGCCCGTGAGCAACCCCAACCAGATCAGCAACGAAGACCTGCACGCCTATATCGACGGCGCGCTTGGGGAAGAACGCGCCCTTGTGGTGCGCAAGGCGCTGGCGGAGGATTCAGAGCTGGCTGAGCGCGCGGCGGCATTTCAAGCTGACAAAGCCATGTTCAAGGCGGTTTATGCGCCACTGGCGGAACAGCCGCTGCCGCCAGAATGGATCGCGCGCCTGCACGCGCCGGCGCGCCCCGAACGGCGCTGGCGGCAGGCCTACGCCATCGCCGCCGCCCTTCTGGTGATGGCAATCGGCCCGCTGGCCTGGCGGTACCATACACCAGCCACCCGGGGAGACGTGGTTGAAGTGGCGCTGGACGCACGTGCGGGCACGCCTGCGGGCGAGCCCCATATCGTAACCAGCGATGGTTTGAAGGCGGGCCGCTATGACGCGGCGCTTCGCCAGACCGTTGCCTTCAATGTGCACATTCCCGACCTCAACCGGATGGGCTACAGGTTCCGCGGACTGCGCCTCTATGACAAGGCCGCCGAAATTCTCTATCGCGGTCCCCAGGACCAGTTGTTCACACTCTATATACGCAGGTCCGATGGCTCCGTGCGTTTCGACCAGTTCGAGCGCCGCGGCCTTCGCGTCTGCATCTGGCAGGACGACCAGATCAGCACCGTCATGGCGGGCGATATTTCCGCTGCCGTCATGCAGCGGCTGGCGACGCTCAGCTATGCCGGTCTAACCACCTAGTGCCCCGATTCCGAAATTCGTACGATCCCTATATATCGATTTCAGGCGAATTTCGGGATCGAAGGACACTAGCAATTTATTGATTCTAGTGTCGTTTTGGTTTCGAAGTTCGCTCCCAGCCCGATATCATTGATGTTGCGAACTTCGAAACCACGACACTAGCGATGACGCACTCAGCGCACGGAACGCGCCGACAGCGAGTCGGGCGTGAACAGCGCCGCGGGATGGGGCGCGGTAATCTTGTAGGCCGAAGGTTCACCGTTGAAGGCGAAGCCGAAGGCATAACCGCCCAGTTGCAGGTCATAGACGAACTGGCTGCCCACGATGATCGCCGGCACATCCGGCATCAGGTACATCGTTGCCTGTCCGAATTTCCACAGCCGCCCTGCCTCATCCCAGGAATCGCTGTAGACGGCCATCCAACTGTCTTCATCCAGATACAGCCGCCGGTGCGCCACGATGTCGTGCGCGCCCGGGGTCAAGGTGCCATCCACCACCCAGACCCGGTGCAGCTCATAACGAAGGCTGTCGGGGTTGGCATGGTCGCGGCCCAATACTTCGTTCACCGGGCGGCCATAGAGCCGGTTGTTGTTGTAGGGGACATACATCTCCTTCTTGCCGAGGAGCTTGAAGTTGTAGCGATCCAGCCCGCCAAAGAAGATGTAATATTCATCCAGGCTGATGAAGCCCGCTGCGTCCGCATCGGGCACGTCATAAGAAATACCAGGCGCCTTGCGCACCCGGTGTTCGCCCGGCAAAAGCCGCCACGCCGCGAAAGGTTTGCGCCGGATATTGATCGGCTGCCAGTTCAGATAGGCCTCGCCGGCCCGCGCCGCCGGCGCCACCGCCAGGTGCAAGGTCTTGAAATAATAATCGCCAAGGGAGTCCACCGTCGCGCCGGGATAATAGTAGGGAAAATCCGCGGTCTCCTTGTAGGTGCTGGCCTTCTCCACCGCTCCGCCCGACGGCACGATGTAGGTACTGACGGTCAATTCGCGCGCGGTACCCCAAAAGGCGAGCAGATGATTCCACATCGCTTCGAACCCGTTGTGGGGAATGGGAAATGGAATTCCTCCCACCGCGCCTTCCACGCCATAGGCGATGCCTTCCGGCGCCGCATGGGCGCGTGTGGCGTTGCGAAAGATATTCTCATAGACCCAATCCGGCGCGGCCGCGCTGCGATGGGCCGGATAGATATCCATCCGGTAGCCGGGATATTTCGCGAACAGAGCCTTGGCGCCTTCCGGCAGCTTGTCTTCATAATCGTGGAAATTCCGCGCCGTGATGGAGAAAAGCGGCTTGTCGGCGGCAAACGGATCGGGGCGCGGCGCGCCGGAGACATAGCCCGGCGCCGATGTGGAGCCGCCCGTCCAGGCTGGAATAGTGCCGTCGGCATTGCCCGCCCGTTCGGCGCCGACCGGCGTCAGGCGGGACTTCAATTCCGCCGCCTCCTGACCCGAGACCAGCGCCGAACTGGGGCCCGCAGCCCCAGCAGCGATCATCAGGACACAGAGATACAGTGCAACGGGGGGGCGCATCGCTCGTGCAGAGATTATGCCCTTATTTAAGGGCGGCCGACCTGTGCTATAGCCTATTGCGGCGCGGCAAGCACGGCAAAAAGATCGGCATGGCCTATCCCCCCCTCAGGTGCGCGCCATTCTGGATTCTGATTTTCCTGGCCTTTGCCGGGCCCGCGCCGGCTGCGGAGATTTACTCCGTGGACGGATTGGAAATCCGCTGGGACAACACCTTGCGCTATAGCGCCACCCTGCGCCCCTTTCCCAAGAGCGCCGAACTGGTGAGCTATATCAACGGAGATGACGGCGACCGAAACTTTGCGCCCGGGCTGGTGTCCAACCGGTTCGACTTGCTGTCCGAGCTTGATATCGCGGCCGGCGACTTCGGCATCCATGCCAGCGCCGCGGCCTGGTACGACACGGTATACCAGGCCCACACCGACAACAGATCAGCGGCGACCGACAATGCCGCGGCGGCGGCGGGGCAATTCGCGCCTGCGGTGAAAAGCCTTCACGGCCAGCACGCGGAGCTCGACGATGCTTTCGCCTATGGCAATTTCACTCTGGGCGAGATGCCGGTATCGGTGCGAGTGGGCCGCCAGACTCTGGTTGGGGGAGAAAGCCACTTCTTCGATCCCAATTCCATCGCTGCTGCCATGGCTCCGGCTGACTATCTGAAGCTGATGACGGACCAGAACGGCTATTCCGGCAATATGTTCCTGCCGGTGACCCAGGCGAACCTGACGCTTCAGCCGCTGTCCTGGCTTTCGCTGTCTGTCTACGACCAGTTTGAATGGCGCGCGTCGCGCCAACCCGGCGACGGCAGTTTTCTTAGCTATGTGGATTATGTCGGCACGGGCGCGGCCAGGCTTTTTCTCACCCCGGACCGCTACCTGGTTCGCAGCAACGATCGTGGTCCCGCCAGCGGACAATATGGCCTGACTGTGCGCGCCAGCATCGCGGATATCGACCTGGGCTTCTACGCGCTTCGCTTTCGCGCCAAGGATCCCATTGCTGCATTGTCTCCCGATCCAACCTTGGCGGGGCAGAGCGGCGCGGTTGGCTATTACCGGGTGGTTTATCCCATCGGCATCAACCTGTACGGCGCCAGCTTCAGCACCGAATGGGACGGCAATATCATCGCCGGGGAATTTTCAGCCCGCGAGAACATGCCGCTTGTGAGCTACGATCCTCGGATACCGCAATATGCCGCTCCGACCTCGGTGCCCTATTATTCCCGGGGCGATACCCTGCATAGCCAGGTCTCTTTCACCACCGGGCTCGCCGAAACCGCGCTGTGGGACAAGGCCGACGCCGCGGTGGAAATCGCCGGCGACAATGTCCTGAATTCCACCACCCTGCCGGCGGCTGAACCCTATCTTTCGCGCTTCGGGCTGAAAGCGCGGGCCAGGCTGGAGCCGCGCTATTTCCAGGTGCTTCCCAATCTGGACGTGACCGGCGTGGCCGAGCTCGGCCTCAACATGGCGGGGCGCAGCTTCACTTATTATGCCCAGAACAGTGGCACGGGCGACTTTCGCATCGGCGTTTCGGGGACTTATCTGTCGGCCTGGAAAGCGGGAATCGCCTATGTCGGCTTTATCGGCACCCCCGCCCGCCAGCCGCTGGCCGACCGTGATTTTGTGATGTTGAGCCTGGAACGCACTTTCTAACGCCGGATATTTTCGGCCGCTTCAGGGAATAATCGGGCTCTCCACGCCGTCTGAACCACAGAAAGACACCGGCAGACGGGCGCGAGGCTGCCGGTCTCCTATGGAGAACTCCCGTGACCAGATTTGGCAGCGTCCTCGTCCTGTTGGCCGTACCCCTGACCCCGATGAGCCCAGCCCAGGCGCAATCCGTGACCCCGATCAGCATCACCTTGACCAATTACGCCTTCGCACCGGCTGCGCTGACCTTGAAGGCCGGCATCACCTATCAGATCCACTTCATCAACAGCGGTTCCAAGGACCACAATTTCAGCGCGCCGGAATTCTTCGCCGCCTCCCAAGTCGCCGCCGACGATCAGGCCAAGGTTGAGAAGGGGCTTGTTTCCCTGGAGAGCGGTCAATCGGTTGACATCACGATTACACCCGGCCAGGCCGGAACATTCCCGGTGGAATGCACCCACTTCATGCACAAGATGATGGGCATGCATGGAAACATTGTCGTCCAATAGACGGACTGGAGATACAGGCGATGTTCCCGCTTTTACATCGCTGGATCTGGCAGGACCCGCAACGTTGCGCGCGCAAGCTGTTCAGCTTCGCGGAAACCGAAGCGGATGGCGGCCGCGACCTTGTGCGCGCGGCGGAATTGACGCAAGACCCCACCCTGCGCCGCCTGTTCACGGTTCACGCCGCGGACGAAGACCATCATGCCACTCTGTTCCGCACGCGCGGCTTGACCCTGTTGCGCTCTCTTTCGGATCGCACAGCAAGTCCGCTCCAGCTGAGCTGGGTATCGCCGGGCGAACGGGGATTGGACGACTTGCGGGTCAATGCCGAATCCGATGCCAGCCTGCTCGCTTTTCTGCATCTGTCGGAAAAAACCGCCGCCGGGCATTTCGCCGCCTATGTCGATGCCTTGAAGGACGATCCGCTGACCAGCGCGGTCTTCCGGGAAGTGCTGAGGGATGAGACCTTTCACATGAACTATACCCTTGCCCAGCTCACCCGCGTGGCGCCGAAGCACCACGGCCTGTTCTTGTGGAAGGCGCGGTTGGGCCGGCTGTGGAAGGCCTATCTGCGCGTCATGTCGGCCATCGCCGGGGTGATGGGGACCGTCATCCTGACCCTGCAATATTTCATCCTGCTTGCGCCATTTGCCTTTCTCGCCAAACGGGCCGCGCGGCGTGAGCCGCAGGGCTGGATCGCCATTCCACCGGAACGCGAACGCCCGTTGGAAAGCCAGTACTGAGATGAAAATCCTGGGTGTATCCGCACACTACCACGATGCCGCCGCGGCCCTGCTGGTCGATGGCATGCCGGTGGCCGCGGTCCAGGAAGAACGGCTGTCCCGGCGCAAGAACGACGCGGCTTTTCCCATGGCCGCGATCGAATGGTGCCTGGAGCAAGGCGGCCTGGAACCGGAGGATCTGGACGCGGTGGTGTTCTACGAGCGTCCCATGCTCAAATTCGACCGGATACTGACCTGCGCCTTGCGTGCCTTCCCTCATTCCTGGCGGTCCTTTCCCCATGCCATGAAAAGTACCCTGGGCGAGAAGCTTTGGGTGCGCGGCATCATCTCGTCCCAGTTGGGCGTGCCGCGGCGCAAGGTCCTGTTCACCGATCATCATCGCTCCCATGCCGCAGCCTCCTTCCTCACCGCGCCGGTGCGGGATGCGGCGATACTGACCGCCGATGGCGTGGGCGAATGGGCGACGGTCACGGTCGGGCGCGGCACACGCGGGCCGGACCGAACCCAGATCACCTTGATGCGGGAGATCCGCTTTCCCCATTCGCTGGGGATGCTCTATTCCACCTTCACCGCCTATCTGGGCTTTCCGGTGAACGAAGGCGAATACAAGGTGATGGGCCTGGCCAGCTATGGCCGGCCGGTGATGGCGGATGCGGTCCGCAGAATCGTGAACCGTACATCCGACGGCGCCTTCCGCCTGGACCTCGACTATTTCGATTTTCACACCACCGCGAAGCGGTCTTTTTCCGCCAAGTTCGTTGACCTGTTCGGGCCCCCGCGCGATCCGTTCGATCCCATCGACCTGGAAACCGCGGAGGGCCGGCGCTTTGCCAACATCGCCGCCAGCGTTCAGCTTGTGCTGGAAGACATACTGGTGGAGACCGCAAAGTCGCTGCATCACAAGACGGGCCTGCCGGACCTGTGCCTGGGCGGCGGTGTCGCTCTAAACGGCGTGGCCAATCACCGGATTCTGCAGGAATCCGGCTTCGAGCGGGTGTTCGTGCCGCCTGCGCCCGGCGATGCCGGCTGTGCCATGGGCGCGGCGCTGTATGCCGACCGCATTAATTTCGGCAATCCGGACCGGGACTTTCCCGATCATCCCTTCTGGGGACCGGCGGTGGAAACCGGCGCACTGGCCCGGCTGGCGCGGGAAGACCGTCTGCCGGTCGAAGAGATCGACGATCCCGACCTGATTGCGCGCGTGGCGTCGGACTTGGCCAACGGTTGCATCGTCGGCTGGATGGAGGGGGCGCTGGAATTGGGACCCCGCGCGCTGGGCCATCGCAGCATCCTGGCGGCACCGCATATCGTGGAGATGCGCGACCGCCTGAACCGCGACATCAAGCATCGCGAAGAGTTCCGCCCCTTTGCGCCCGTGGTGCCGGCCGAAGATGCCGACCGCTATTTTGAAATGCCACCGGGCGGGGCGCGGCTGGCCCGGTTCATGTCGGGCGTTTTCCCGGTGCGCGCCGAATGGCGCGAAAAGCTGGCGGCCATCACCCATGTCGACGGCACGGCGCGGGTGCAGGCACTGGAGCCCGGCATGGCGCCACGGCTGCACGCGCTGCTGAAGGCCTATGAGCGGCTGAGCGGCATTCCGATTCTGCTGAACACCTCGTTCAACCTGGCCGGCGAGCCGATCGTCAATCGCTCCGTCGAGGGCTATCTCACCTTCCGCCGCAGCGGCATTGATGTGCTGGTGGCGGGGCAAACGCGGGTGACAAAACGAACCTTGGAGAAAGCCGCATGATCAGGAAAAGAGGCAAGGTGGAACGCGGGCTTATCGTCATGGGCAGCGCGGCGGGATCGATCGGCGACCTGGCACAGGGGATGTGGCGCAGCGATTCCTCCAAGCGCTGGCTGCTGCCACTGGCGGTGTTTCTGTGCATGACCGGCCTGTTGCTGGCGTTGGGGGCCAGCGTCGAAGCGCTGGCGCCGTTCATCTATTCCATCTTTTAGAGGATGCCGGCCTTCCTGGACCTGCTGGCCTGTCCCGCCTGCCGCGGGGCGCTCGACCGGGAATGGCGATGCACGGCCTGCGGCCTGCAATATACCGCCGAGGACGGTATCCCCGACTTGCGCCTGCCCGGTGACGGCTGCACCGACACGGTGCGCGCCTTCTACGAACAGGCGCCGTTTCCCGGATACCGGCCGCGCGACAGCCTGCAGGCCTTGCGGGCGCGGGCGGAACGCAGCGAATTCGCCCGCCTGCTCGATGCGGCGATCCCGGCAGATGCGCGCATCCTGGAGATCGGATGCGGCACCGGACAGATGAGCCTTTATCTGGCCAGTGCCGACCGGCTGGTGGTGGGCGCCGATGTCACCCGCGCGTCCTTGCGGCTGGGGGCGGCAGCGGCGCGGCAATTCGGGGTGATGGGTGTGCAGTTTGTGGAAACCGACCTGCATCGCCCGGGACTGCACGCGGGTGCTTTCGATGTGGTCTATACCTCCGGCGTCCTGCATCACACGCGCGATCCGCGTGGCGCTTTCGAGTCCATCCTGCCATTGCTGCGTCCCGGCGGGATGATCGTTGTCGGGCTCTACAATGCCTTTGCGCGCGTGCCGCTGCAGCTGCGGCGGATGATTGCGCGGCTTTCCGGCTATCGCTGGATTCCGTTCGATCCGGTGTTGCGGGACCGCAAGAGCGAGCCCGCCCGCCGCGAGGCTTGGATTCGCGACCAGTATCGCCACCCGGAGGAGCACCGCCATACCGCGACGGAGGTGCGCGGCTGGTTTGCCAAAAACGGTATCGAATACTTGCGGACCTATCCCAGCCTGAAACTGGGCGACGAGACCCACGATCTGTTCACGCCAGACGACGATTATTGGCAAGTCGAGGCCTGGCTGTCCCAGATCGGCTGGATGACAAGCCTGGGGGGCGAGGGCGGGTTGTTCGTCACCATCGGGCGGCGCCCTTGAACGGGAATTGAGCGCCCATTCGCGCCATTGCCCGTACAGCCCCGCGTGTCGCGCGCCATCACGGCAACTACGTTAATCGAACTCCGCCGTGCATTCCGAAATTGGATACGACCGACCATCGGATAGGACAAAATTATCTTTGACTATTTTTGCCGTAGATAGCCCCATCTTATTTGCGCCCTGTTCAATTTGACGCCGCCACCCGTCAATATCTCCATTGAGGACGAGAGGATAAAATTTCGTCCCATCTGGCGTGGTTACTATACATCCCTCCAGCATGACCCCCCCGTCCTTCATCAAAGGAGGAACAATTTCTCGTATCACTCGCTGATAGATCAGGCTGGGCAGGTCACCGGGCTCGAAAGAGACGTATCGAACTTTCTCGTCTTCACCGGGCCTTGTTCCGGGTATTGCGCGTTCAGCTTCCAGCTTGCCCACGACCTCTTCGATAGACCGTATCATAGCAATGTATCCTCACTTCAAAGTCGCCGGGGTAATAACAAATCTGAAATTCGTTACGCCAGCTTGTCGGAAGGCGCTGGAATAGTAACTGGCAAGTTCCACACTGTTGGTATGGTATATCACGCCTCCTTCAAACCCAGCTGTATATTTCTGTGCTTGGCTGATCATTTCTTGCTGCTCTTCAATAGCCCAAGGACGCTGCCCCCCGGGGCTAGCAGGGTTTCTTAAGGACCTATTCCAGTCATCGACATACTTTGCATCAATTGCGGTGCTTTTTCCGTCGATCATCGTGACATTGTCAGCTTTGCCGTTAACCCAATCCCCGTTGACAAAGGCTGTATATTGCCTCTGCTTTAAAGGCGCGGCGCCATAGAGATCTCGAACACCATCTTCGTAACTTTGCCATTCGCGCCCACTTTCAATTAAGACCGGTTCGGTCGTTTCAAATGCACTTGCGAGCCGAAGTCCTTTGATAGCATCTGTACCTTCGCTGCCTAAGACCTGAGCTGCACGAAATTCGCCAAGCTCCGCTGCGCCTTTTGCGACCAAGCCATAGCCACTCACAGCGGTTAAGCCTACATCCAATGCGGCTGCCCCGATATTCTCACCTGCTTGGAACGGATTTCTGGCCTCGATTGGCGCTACGACATCCTTATGCCATACGTCCGAGATCGCATTTCCAATATCACTGACTGGGTTTGCCTGGCCGCTCAGAACCTTACCGGCGTACAAAATGCCATTTGTTGCGAGCTGGCCAAGAGGCTGAGTGACGTGATCAACATTGGGTACCCAATCCGGCGCATGAACTCCCGTGACCGCATCAAATGCCGCGACCGGAATGCCCAGGGTGACATCAAGGCCTGTGCGCACAGTGCCCCATGCAAGTTCGGCGGCTTCCTTGACGGCGCCGACGCCTAGGCCGGCGACAAACTCCGCGCTACCTTCAACGAAATTACCGACATCACCGAGGAAATTTCCGATATCGCCCCACGTCGAGCGGTTGCCATGCACGGTGACGGTTTCTGAGGGCCTTATGGAAGCATCGGTGGCGGTGTCTCCATTATAGAATTGGTCTCTTTCCGCGACCTGAACAGGTTTATCCGCTGTTGCATTACGAGGGTCATCCCGATCCGCGAACTGCACGGCCAACACATTCCCGACCGTCTGCGAAAGTATATCCGGCAATGCGGCGATGATGTTGTCGCCAAAATCGGTACCACTGACCAGGCTGCGGGCGGCGGCATTGGCGATACCCCCCGCCATGCCGCCCACCGCTGCACCGGCATCTGAGCCGATGTAGCCTGACAGGTTTGAGCTCACGGCACGGGATAGGCCACCGCTGATTCCCGCCGCTGCTACCGCTGTCCAGTCGAAGTGCTTCTGCAGGCCGGTTGCCACTTCCACCCCCTGGCTGACCGCGCTAAGAGCGACGTTATGAAGGGCGACCTCCCCCACGCTTGCGGTCGATGCGCTCAACGCCGCGAATTCCGGAATCGTCTCACTGAGCCCAAAATCGACGGCCGACGTGGCCGCGACCATGCCAAGTTCTTTCCAGTTGAAACTGCTCTGTATACCGGTGGCCAAGGCAAAGGTCTGGCCCGCTAGGTCGCCCAAGACCGGCGCGAATGGACCGGCAAATGGCGCTGTAACGATTGTTACCACAATCGAGACGATGGCCTTGATGATCTGCCCGAATATCCCGCAACCGCCATCGTTGCTGGGGCGCGGAGCGGTAGGTTGGACATTGCCCAGTGCCTTGTTGGGGTCATAGACCCGGAAGGTCGAGGCATCATTGTGATAGTTGGCGACCTTGGTCGGGATGATGATGTCCTGGCCGGCCAGTAGCGCGTTCTCAGCCCGCAAGCCGTTGGCCTCGGCGATCAGGTACCAGAGGTTGGAATCCCCCCAAACCGCCAGGGCGATCGATTGCAAGGTGTCGCCAGCCTGGGCCTTATAGGTCTGGCTGACTCCTGCCTCTGGAGGCGCGTAGGGGTTGAGCATGTCATAGCTCTGATCGAAGTCGGCAAAGGACTGCGCCGAACCGTTGGCGAAAGGACCGGTCGGGCTGGCCTGCGAGCGCGCCGAAATGGCCGCGGCATAGTTGGTCTGGCTGGGGCCGTTGTTGCCGATTTGGCCCACGCGGATGCCATTGAAGTCATAGTAATACTCGATGGGATTGCTGGAAGCCGAACTGGCTTCCACCCGCGACAGAATCTGCCCCGCCGCGTCGGTGACATAACTCACCGTGCGCGGACGGCCATCCTGGATGGTCACCGTGGTCAGGTGGCCGCTGGCGTCATAAGCGAAAGTTGAGGTGTTGGTGGCGCTTTGGGTGATGTCGGGCTTGTAGGTGATGACGCTCTGTTCGGCCTGTTCCCACCAGACGTAGCTGTTGGCGGTATCGGTGGTCGGCTGGCTGCTGGAGCCGCCGGATGTGATGCGGGTGTTGGTGGTGCGGCTATGGGTGACGTTTCCGCCCTGATAGGCGCCGGTGTAATTGCCGCCGCCGACATCGGCCTTGTAGTCATAGGTGGTGTTGGCGACCATGGTCGAGCCGTCAGACTGCACGGTGGACGTTTGCTCGGTCAGCACCTGCGACTTGGCGTCATAGGTGTCGATCTTGCTGTAGACGACCTTGCCGTTGGTTCCATATTCGGTGTGGGATATCACCCGGCCCATGCCGTCGCGCACATCCTGGGCGCGCAGCACGCCGTCGATATAGACCGCCGAGAGATAGCCGTTGGCGGTGTATTTGTAGGACTCGCTGTCGCTGGCCGACACCGCGGTGGCGCGATTGCCCGTCGCGTCATAGGTGATTTCGGTGCCGGTGGCGCCGCGGGCGATGTGGTTGCCGGCGGTGCCGCGGGTTGTCGTGGCATGACCGCTGGAATCCAGCAACTGGCCTTCGGTGGTCACGAACCGATTCACGCTGTCATAGCGGTACCAATAGTCCTGGACCGTGTTGCTGTTGGTCACCAGGTCCTTGTACGTCGAGAGCATGTGCCGGACATTGCCGTCGGCGTCATACTCGTACGCGACGGTCACGGGATGGGCACCGTCCTGGCCGCTGTCTTGGAAGGTGATCATGCGGTTCAGCGCGTCATAGGTGACCACGGCATTCTCGAACGAGGTCGTCACCTGATAGAGACCCAGCACATAGTCATAGACGGTGTAGGTGCCGGTATAGGTCTCCGACAAGCGGTTGCCGGCGACGTCGTAGCCGTAACTCGTCACCATGTTGCGCGGGAATTGCTGGGAACTGGCGACATAATCGCTCGACGTGGCAAGCGAGCCAGTATTGAAATAGGTATATTGGATATTCTGCCCCGCGGTGCTGGTTTGCTGGGCGAGCCGGCCGGCACCATCAAAGGTCAGATTGGAGGTATGTCCCCCGAAATCGGTGCCACCGACGGTGCGGCCAAAATAATCCACCTGCTTGGTGGCGGTGAGGCCGCTGGTGTTGGTGGTGGTCTGCGTCCAGCCGCCGAACGTCCCCAGGCCGGTGGTCGCCATCGACCCGTTGTAAGTGAAGCCATAGGTGGTGATATAGCCGTCAAAGTCCTTCTGGCGGACGATCCGCCCCTGACTGTCATAGTCGGTGGTTTCCGTCACGCCCGAGCCGAGCTGGTTGTTCCAGTGCTTCAGCCGCTCGCCCAGCCCGTCATAACTGTAGTTGTCCGTCATGGCGACATTGGCATTCGCCATCGCCACCAACTGATCGCGCGATATTGTGGTGCCGTCGGCAAAATTCACGGACGCGACGCCGTACCTGGCGCCGCTGATCGCGTAATCGAGCTTGATGCGGTCGCCCAGGATGCCGTCGGTCAGATAGATGTTGGTTCCATCGCTGGTGGCATTCATCTGGGCTGCGGTTAGGCCGGCGCCCATCTGCAGGATCGCCGTGCTGGCGCCACCATTGTCTTCGTAGATTTCGAGCTGGCCATAGCCCGGGTTGTAAACGAAGGTGTCCGCGCCCCCGTCTCCCTGCGCATATTTGGCAAATCCGCCGCTGTCGAACACCTCCGCCGCCCCGGTTCCGTTGAGGCTGCGGTTTGCCGATGTGCCGATGGCCGCCTTGGCAATCAACTGCTGGCGCGTCCAGCTTGTCCCGTCGGCGAAATTGACGGTGGTTATGCCATTGTTCGTAATCAGGCCCCAATCGATCTTGATCCGATCGCCGGTTACGCCATCGGTCAGGAACAGATCGTTCGTGCTGCTGGTGACGCTGATCTGTGACGCGCTGATGCCGGTGCCGAATTGAAGCACCGCTGCGTTGGACGATTCATCTATCTCGAGCTGGCCGTAGCCCTGGTTGTAGATAAAGATGTCGGCGCCGCCATTGCCGCGCGCATAGGTGGCAAAACCTCCGCTGTCGAAGGTGTCAGCGCCATTCGAGCCGTTAAGGCTGCGGTTCGCCGCCGTGCCTGTGGCCGCCATGTTGATCAGCTGCTGGCGCGTCAGGGTGGCGCCGCTGGTGAAAGTCACCGTCGCCACACCCCAGTTCGTGGAGGTCTCGAAATCGAGTTTGATCCGGTCTCCGCTTATACCATCGCTCAGAAACAGATCGCCCGAACTGTCGCTCGTGACGACGATTTGCGAAGCGGTGATACCCGTTCCCATCTGCAGGATGGATGTGGTGCTGCCGCCCTCATCGATTTCCAGCTGGCCGTAACCGGCGTTATAAACGAAGGTGTCTGTGCCGCCCGCGCCCCGGGCGTAGTTGGCAAAGCCGCCGCTATCGAATGTGTCCGCGCCGCCCGAGCCGTAGAGGCGGCGATTTCCCGCCGTGCCCGTGGTCGCCATGTTGATGAGTTGCTGGCGCGTCAGGCTGGTGCCATCGGAGAAATTGACGGTGGACACGCCGTAATTTGTGAGGGTCTCGTAATCGAGCTTGACCTGATCGCCCGTCACGCCATTGGTCAAATATATGTCGCCTGAAGGATCGCCGGTGACGATGAGCTGCGAGATCGTGATTCCAGTGCCCATCTGCAAAACGGCGGTGGTGCTGTTTTCATAGATTTCGATCTGGCCGTAGCCCAAATTGTAGACGAAGGTATCCGAGCCGCCATTTCCGGCCACGTATGTCGCGCGCCCATGAGAATCGAGCGTGTCGGCACCGGACGTGCCCGCGATTTGGGCGATAGACGACCCACCCGTGGTTGCCATGTTGATCAACTGCTGGCGTGTCAGGCTGGTGCCGTCGGAGAAATTCACCGACGCCACGCCATAAGCGGTTGAGATGAGAGCGTAGTCGATTTTGATCTGGTCGCCCGTCACACCATCGGCCAGATATAGATTATTTGCGCCGTCCTTGGTGACGCTCATCTGCGAGGCCGTGAGTCCGGGTCCCATCTGGAGTACCGCTGTGCTCGCCGCGCCGCCGGTATATTCATAAATTTCCAGCGGGCCGTAACCGGAGTTGTAGATGAAGGTGTCGGCGCCTCCGTTGCCCCGCGCGTAGGTGGCAAATCCTCCACTATCGAATGTGTCTGCACCGGTGGTGCCATCCAGAATGCGATTGGCCGCCGTGCCAGTCGTCGCCATGGTGATCAATTGCTGGCGTGTGAGGCTGGTGCCGTTGGAGAAGCTTACCGAGGCCACGCCATAGGCATTCGAATTCAGCGCGTAGTCGAGCTGGATCTGGTCACCGGCACCTCCGGTTCTCAGGTACAGATGGCCGTTGCTGTCGCTGGTGACGATGAGCTGCGAAGCGGTGATACCCGCTCCCATCTGCAGCACGGACGTACTCGCAAGGCCCCCGGTATAGGCATAAATCTCCAGCGGGCCGTAACCGTTATTGTAAATGAACGTGTCCGCGCCGCCGTTGCCCTGCGCATAGGTTGCATGTCCCGCGCTGTCGAAGATGTCGGCGCCACTCGATCCGTAGAGGCTGACATTTGCAGCCGTTCCGACGGTCGCCATGGCGATCAACTGCTGGCGGGTGAGGCTGGTACCGTCGGCAAAATTCACCGCGGCTACGCCCGTGGCATTCGAGTTGAGCATGAAATCGAGCTTGATCTGATCACCGGCCACGCCCGTGGTCATATACAGGTGACCATTGCCGTCGCTGGTGACGCCGATCTGCGAAGCGGTAATGCCGGGGCCCATCTGAAGCACCGCCACTGCGGTGCCCGTTCCGCTGTCCTCGTTGATCTCGAGCGGGCCGTAGCCGGATTTGTATATGAAGGTGTCGGCGCCCCCGCGGCTTTGGATATAGTGGGCAAATCCGTTGCTGTCGAAAGTATTGGCCGCGGCTGAACCAAAAAGACTGGTATTCGCCGCGGTTCCAGTGGCCGCCATATCCGCCAACTGCTGACGTGTCAGACTTGTACCGTCTGCGAAATTTATCGTGGCAATGCCAAACTCATTGGGATCCCAACTGCCATAGTTCAGTTGGCCATCGAGCTTGATCTGGTCACCCAAAACGCCGTCGGTCAGATACATATTGCCGGAGGTGTCGCTGGTGACGCTGATCTGTGAAGCCGTGATTCCCGGCCCCATTTGAATCACAGAAGTGCTTGGCCCTGAGAGCAGATTGTCGACATTGATTTCAAGAGGACCATAGCCGCTCTTGAATATGAACGTGTCGGTGCCCTGGCGGCCTTGCGCATAATAGGCAAGGCCCTTGCTGTCGAAGACATTGTTTCCGACCGTGCCGTAAAGGCTGGTATTTGCGGCCGTACCGGTGGTTGCGAGGTCCACCAGTTGCTGGCGGGTGAGGCTGGTACCATCCGCAAAGTTCACCGCAACCACGCCGAACTCGTTGGGGTCCCAATGACCGGCATTCAGTTGATTGTCGAGTTTGATCTGGTCGCCGTTGATCCCGTCGCTCAGGTAAAGATTGCCCCCGCTGTCGCTGGTGACGGTGATCTGCGAAGCCGTGAGTCCCGGCCCGATCTGAAGCGCGGCGGTGCTGGCGGAAAAGTTATTGTCCTCGCTTATTTCGAGAAAACCGCGGCCTGGGGCATAGACGAAGGTGTCCGCCCCGCCGTTGCCTTGCTCGTACCCGGCTCCCACCGTGTCGAATTTGTCCGCGCCCGAAGTGCCGGTGAGCCTGATGCTGCTCGCATAGGTGGGATGGGTGACGCTGATCAGGCGGTCCATGGCATCATAGAGCCGGGTCTCGACGCCGCCCATCGGGGTCACATAGAAGCGGGCATCACCGAATACGTCATAGAGCGTCTGCTCCCGTCCACCGTCCGGGTGATACTGCGCTGTCACCAGCGGGTCGGCGCCGCCATAGCCGGTGCCGGCAAGAACCTGCCGCGTATCGAGATTGCCATTGGCGTCCCGCATCCCGAGCAGGCGGCCGGAAATGTCATAATAGTTGGTGACGGTGGGATGAACGGTGTTGATCGCCCCGGTCTCGTCGGTGACGCTGACGGCGGGCAGTACGGTGGAAACCAGCTTGCCCATCGTATTGTAGCTGTAGATTGTCTGGTTTCCACGCGCATCGGTCTGGGATGCGACTTCGCCGAATGCATTGTATGATTTCTGGTGGTCGATCAGGGCGGTATCGTTGGTGCTCGGATTGGATGTGCTTGCGTTCAGCTCGCGGAAAGGTTCGCGCGTTTCGGTCTGCTGGCCCCGCGCGTCATAGACATTGATGGTTGCGTTGACGCCCGCAACCAAGGCTCCTCCAATGGCATTCGCGCCGTTGTTGGTCAGTAGTGCTATCGCGCTCACTGTTGAATAGCCGGACAGGTCCGTTCCAGCCGAAGATATCTCCAGGGTTTGGTTCCCCGCGCCGTCATAGAGGAAGAACTTCGTCGTGCCGTCGCCCGCATTGCTGCGGGAAACCCGGCCCGCGGAGTCATAGGCATAGCTCTCCTGCCAGCCGCCATTGACACCCTTTGCGATGACTTCTCCATAGGTGTCGTATTGGGTTTGGGTCTGGTCTCCGAACGTCCAGGTGCTGCCGCCCAGGCCTGCCGTGGATTGAAAAACTGTGCGCCCAAGGGCGTCATACCGGTACGCATTCGCTTCGGTGACGCTCGTTCCGTCGGATTTGACGCGACTGTAGCTCTCTTTGACGACCCGGCCCTCAGCATCATAGCCGTAGCTGCGCACAAAGCCCGAAGCGTCGGTCATGGAAGCCAACCGGCCACCGGCACCATAGGTATAGGTGGTTACATGGTCTGCAGAGACCGCCGCGCCGACATTGCCGACAGTGGTGCGGGTGAGATTGCCGAGGCCGTCATAGTAACTGAGCGTTTGCGGCTGGACGACAGCACCGGTGTAGTCACTGAACAGCGGCTTGGTAACGCTGGTTTGCCGGCCCATGCCGTCATAGACATAGCTTGTCTGATCCCCAGTCGCCTCGGTCTTCGAGGTGATTTCGCCCAGGCCATTGTATGTGTAGGTGATGGTGGCGGCGGTCGTCGTGCCGGAACTGAGAGCACCGTTGCTGTCGACGGTGTAACTTGTGACATTGAGGCGGCTTTCCGTCAGGCGGCGGCCGTTTTTGTCATAGGTAAAGACCGTGACGCGGTCATCCGCGGTGGACGTGCCTGTGGGCAGAACGCTGGCGGAGAATCCGGCAGCCAGGGCGGTAGCGTATCGCGTCTCGGTCGTTACATTGCCGTCCTGGTCAAGGGCGTAAGTGGTCAGGTAACCGAGCGGATCGACCTGTCCGGTCTTGTGGCCCAATCTATCATAATAGAAATAGGTCGAATTGCCGTTGCCATCGATGGTTTGAACAATATTGCCCGACGCATCATAAGCCGTCTGGCTTATGAGATCGCTGGTTGAGGCCTGGTAAGCCGACCCGTTGTACGAACCGATAAGTACGCCGCTGATCGTTGTCGAAACCAAACGGTTGTTGCGGTCATAGACATACGAAGTCAGCCGGCAGTTGCTCGCGTTCAAAGGTGCCGGCGGTGCACCTCCGGGCGTTGCCGGCAGGGTCACGAAATCGCCATAGACCGTCTGGGTAAGCACGTTACCGTTGGCGTCATAGGTCCACTGCGTCAAGGCTCCCAGGGCATCGACCTGGGCGATCTTGCGATTGGCCTGGTCGTAGTAGGAAAGGGTCCTCGCCCCGCTCGCATCATCGCTTTCAATGACGTTGTCGCGATTATCGTAAACATTTGTCTGGGTCGGACTGATGCCTGTCGTGGTGGCGAGATCGGTACCGACCGTCTGTACGGTGTCGCCAATCGTCTGGATAAGCCTGTCAGCCTTGTCATAGACGTAGTTGGTCGTCCGTTGTTCCGTGAGCCCGGATGCTTCAACCATACGGGTGCGGTTACCGCGTGCGTCGTAGACATACGTATTGGTGACGCTGTTTGCCTGGACGGTTCCATCGGCCCGAGTGGATTTGATCGGCAAGATCTCGGACAGCAGCTGCCCGCGCTTGTCGTAAGTGTTGGTAGTGACACCACCCAATTTGTTCGTAACCGTGACGCGGTCACCAAACGCACTGAGCGCATAGCTCTCACTGATATTCGTCGCATCCGTTGTTGCTGTGACGCGGTCAAGCTTGTCGCGGACAATCGTAGTGGTGGCGTCGGCGCTGCCTGGCGTAATCGTGGGAAGGGTGCCTATCGCCGCGCCCGAAGTGCGCGTTACGTAGCGCGTGACGGAAGTGACCTGGTCGCCGATCGAATAGTTCGTGGCGGTGGCGAAGCCCTCGGGATCGACCTGCAGCTTCAGGCGATTGAGGGCGTCATAATAGAAATATCCGGTATTTCCGCGCGGATCCGTCACCGCGACCAAATTTCCGAAAGCGTCATACTGGTTGGTCGTGAGGGCCGCCGTAGTCGAGCTGAGAGGCACGCTCACGGTCAGGACACGTCCCATCGCATCGTAGGTACGAGTGGTGACGTATCCATCACCATCCGTCACCGTCAGGGCGCGCCCGGCGCCGTCATAGGTATAGCTGGTCGTGGAGGCTGCCGGTGTGCCATAGGCCGCGGTCTGGCTGGTGATGCGTCCAGCCGTGTCGTAGACGGTGTGCGTGGTAGCGGCATCGGCGGTTCCGTAGGCGATGGTGGAATCCGTAGTCCGGCCCAGGGCATCGCGTACCAGGTGGGTGACGATACCGAGCGGATCGACCGTATCGGTGAGCTGGCCGTCCGCGTCGTAACTGTATGTGGTCGTAGCCGCGGTGGAGGGCAACGTCCCCAAACTGACGGTTGTCGCCAGCACCGCCGGCGCAAGCGCGGCGACACTTGCCAAGGTTGCTCCATCGGAGACGGTATAACGGTCCGCGAACCGGATTTCCGCCGTGACGCGGCCTTCGGCATCGTAGCGATACTCCGTCAGATAGCTTTCGGCATCGACGCCGTATACGACCTGCCCGTTGGCATCGAATACGCTTCGGCTGATGCGGTCGTTGCTGGTGATATGACCGGAAGCCCACGACTGCATTGTCGAAAGGCTCTGGTCGCCGCTGGTCGTATAGATGGTCGCGTACTCGGTCTTCTTGACCATATTTCCGGCGGCATCATAGACATAGGCTGTGACCGCACCTTGCGCATCGATGCAGAAAGCTTCCCGGCCGGCTTTGTCATAGACATAGCGGGTCGTGCGGACCGCCGCGTTGGCGCCCAGATTGTTGGCACTGATCTGGGCCTGGACATAGGCCAGCGCATATGTGCCGGACGCGATATTGCCTGCATACTCTGTTTTGTGGAGTAACTGCCCATCGGCATCATAGATATATTCGGTGGGCCGGCCATTGGCATCCACGGTGTAGCGCAGCCGGCCATCGACGTCATAGACGAAGCTCGTTACCTCGTCATTTGCCGACGTCGTGACATTGCCGGTGATGGTGGCGGCCGTGACGGACAAAGGAAGCGTGGCCAGTGTCGCCGCCGGAATCTGTGCGGCATAGCTCCGCGTGGCGATCACTCGTCCGCTAGTGTCATAGGTCGAGGCGGCGACATCTCCCATCGCGTCGACGGTAAAGATCAGCCTGTTCGCGGCATCGTAGGCGTAACGGGTCACAGCGCCGGCTTTGTCCGTCACCGCCGACAGTCGGCCGGCATTGTCGTATTGGTTTTGGACAGAATGGCCGAGGGGATCGGTGACGGAAACCAGATTACCATCCGCATCATAGGCGTAGATGGTCTGGTTGCTGGCCCCATCGGTGATCTTGACCGTCTGGCCTTCTGCATTTGTCTGCGTCGACGTGGTGACGCCGTTGGGATCGGTCGAAGTTACCGTCCGTTCGAACGCATCGTAGGTGTAGCTGGTCGTCTTGCCGGTGCGGTCCGTTGTCGAGAGAAGATTACCGCGCCCGTCATAGGTGAAAGCCGTCACCTTGCTGAGAGCATCCGTGGAACTTACCAGCCGGCCGGCGCGGTCGTAGGCCGACGATGTGATGCTGCCCAAGGGATCGGTGGCTTGGACCTTCTCCCCGAAGGCATCATATTTGTAGGCGGTGATGAGATTGAGCCCGGTTGAATCGAGGGCCGTGCTCAGCATCAGGCCGCGCCGGTCGTAGGTACGGGTGGTGACGATATTGAGCGGGTCCGTGATGCTGACCAGATCCCGGAACGCATTGTATCCATAGCTGGTGGTGGCGTTGAGAGCATCGACCGCGCTTAAAACCGTGCCGGTCACGTTATAATTTGTGTGAGTGTGGCTATCGATTGGTGAACTCGCGATCGCCGTAACCGCCGCCGTCAGGGCTGCGGTTATCTGGCCGCCCGTCGAGGACTGCCCGCTCGCCAGACTGGCCACGGTCGCGGCCGATAGCCGGTTTCCGTAAACCGTCACATCGGAGCGCCCGCCGAAGGTGTCATAGCCGTACTGCGTGACCTCACCCAGCGCATTGACTTGATACGTCAACTGGCCGTCGACGTCATAGAAATAGAGCGTCTGGTTTCCGGCAGCGGTCGCCCCGTCCGGTTGGGTCATCGCAATCAGACGGTCCGCCGTGTCATAGGCGTAAATCGTGCCATAGGTGGCATAAACGGCATTCACCTGCGATGGGGTGGGCGACGCACCCAGAGCGGCGAGCGCGGCGCTGCCCACCCCCGTCAGTTTCCCGATCAGCCGTCCGCGCGAATCGTATCGATAGGTCGTGGTGCGTGCATCCGCCGTGTTGGATGCGGTTGTCATGCTGACCAGCCGGTGCTGGCTGTCGTAAACATATGCGTCTGTCTCGGTCCCGCTGCCGAGAGTGCGAGTGACCGTCAGTAGCTGGCCATAGCCGTTCCGCGTGTAGGTGGTCGAATCGAGGATAACGCCCACGGACGGATTTGGCAGATTGGCAAGCGTCGGCGGCGTTACGAGCAGAGCCGCGGGATCGACAATCTGGCCGGAGATCACCTGATCGACGTCGCCCAAGGCGGTATAGTGGTAACGGGTAAGGTCGCCCTCGCCGTCGATGGTCGCACGCAGGAAGCCACGCTGGTCATAGACAAACCAGCCATGAACATTGCCGGCCGATGTTCCCACGCTGGTGAGCAACTGCGCCAGGGTCCCCGATGCACGCAGGCCGGCGGTTGCCGCAGTGGCATATTTGACCGTATGAACCTTCTGGCCGGCGGCATCATAGAAAATCTGGCTCAGATAGCCTTCGGCATCGAGGCTTCCTGCCAGGTGACCATCACCATCGTAAAAATTCCGCGTCAGCCGGTCATTGTTGGCATCCGCAGTCGGCAATACCAACGTAGACGGCGGTGTCGTCTTGAAACCCGAGACGGTCGAGGCCCCGATCAGATTGGCGTAGGCGATTGTCGAGACCAACCGTGACGCGCCATCGTAGGTATAGACGGTCGCAGCCCCGGCCGCGTCGATTGTCTCGATAAGCCTTTGTGCATTGTCGTAAACCGACCAGGTCCAGCGATCGGCGGCGTTCGAGCTGGGCCGCACGGACGCCAGGGTCACGCTTGTACTCGGATTGCCATTCGCATCGACCAGGGACGCAAGCTGTCCAGAAGTCAGCTTGTTGGCATGCACCTCGGTGAAAATCAGGCGATCATTGGCATTGTAGCCATATTCGGTGATCGTCCCATCGGCCAGGATATCGGCGACTTTGCGGCCGATATTATCATACAGATAGTAGGTCTTCAGGCCCGTGGGATCGACCGCGATCCGCAGCCGACCAAGACTGTCGTATTTATACGCCGTGGACGCGATCGCGACGTCGCTTGCGGACTCCGCATAGCCGATCAATTCGCCGGCCAGATCATAGGTGGACGTCTTCGTCAGGCCGTTGGCCAGGGTGATGACGGTCGTGCTGCTGGCGTCATTGAACTGAATGGAAGTGGTATTGCCGTCGAAATCGGTGTTGCTGACGATGCGCCCGAGCCCGTCATAGAGGTAGGTTTCTGCCGTGGCGGAACTGACGGGCTGGCGGGAAAGCAGCCGGCCGGCTTGGTCATAGATATATGAGACCTTGGTGATCTCGGTCGTGGCCGTGGCGTCACCCAGGCCGCTGCTCAGAACCTTTCCGTAGCTGGTGACGGTGCTGATATTGCCGCGAAAATCGTATGTCGTATCGGTTCTTTGCCGCGTGCTGGGGTCCGCCCGCCCTGCGTCGACCACCCAACTGTCCAGCGTGGATTTGGAAATGGCGGTGGTGGCCGAAAGGGCTGAAACGTCATATCGGTCGGCGGTGAAAGTGATTTCGCTGACCCTTTGACCCAGCGCGTTATACAGATATTGCGTCACATCGCCTTCGGCACTGACGATATAACCGAGGTTGTTGTCCGCGTCATAAGCATAACGCGTCGTGATCGGAGCCGCGGGCTGCAGCGAGCCGGTGCCGTCCGGATCGGGCGTCAGATAATGCGTCTCTGTCAGAAGCTCGTTGTTGACGCCAAAGGTGCGCGTGATGGCGTTGCCGGCCGAGTCGAGCTGCGACAGAAGATTCCCGTTTGAATCGTAGGTGTAGGTGATCGTATTGCCGGGGCCCAGGTTCGCCGTGAGAACGTCGCCATTGGCGTCATAGGTGTATTGATAGACTTGCGAAGCGCCTCCAGCGACCGGCGGAGGGGCGGTAAGCTGGGTGAGTTGGCCGCTGGTGTCATAGACAAGCGTGGTGACCTGCCCCGCGGGGTCGGTGATCGTGGTCGCGCGGGTGGTCGTGTTGTAGCTCAAGGTCGTTACGCGGGTCACGCCGGTCGCCGCGGTCTGGGTCAGCGTCGAAACGCGGTAAGCCGAACCGACCAGCGTATAGCCGATCTGGAGTTGGGAACCGTCCGACTGGGTAACACTCGACACGCGATTGCTGGCCGAGTCATAGCCGTACGTCGTGACATAGGTCTTGCCATCGGCGATCGAATTGTCCGAGGGACTGAGATCGACCATGACCGTGGCCAGCCGGTTGCTGGAATCATAGCCATATCGCACGCGCGTGAGGGTGGTGTAATTTCCCGAAGCGTCCTTGTAGGTCGTGACAATCTGGGTCAGCAGGTTGTTGGTGTCATAGACCAGGTCGGTATGCCCGCCGTCGGCCATGGTGACCGTCGCCAGAAAGCCGTTCGCGTTATAACTGTAAGTGGTTACATTGGCGTTCGCGTCGGTACCGGTGACGATGCGGCCACCATGCGTGGTGTCATAGACTTCGGTGTAGCGCGTGGTTCCATTGGTCCATATCCAGGTGGAATCCACCGAGGAGTAGGTGAGCGTATCGAGCGCGCCGCCCCCCTCTTTTGCCGTATAAGCGTTGGCAAGGCTGTTCCAGGTGAAGACGACGTTCGAGCCGTCGGAATCGACGCGGGTCACGGTGCTGCCCGCCGAATTGAGGGTTCCGGTCAATCCGCCAACGGTGCGTGAACCGCTGGCCGCCCAGGATCCGTTCGCGGCCCCGTACCCGTCCGAAAAAACACCCAGGCTGTTGTAAGTCCGGCCGGCCAGATCGGCCTGCGCGCCGAGGCCGAACAATGTCTCGTCGGTATTCTGTATCAGCAGATTGCCCGTCGCGGCATTGACATAAACATTGTCGTTTGCCCGTCCCTGGCCGGCCTGTCCGATCACCCCCCGGGACCCCAGGACCAATGCGGAACTCCGGTCCAAACCCAAGCCGCCAGCCGAAACAATCGCCACCATCGAAGTGCTCCCAGGAGAGAAAGACGGCCGCACGCATGTGCCGTCAGTGCCTGATCGGAAGACTTCGGATTTGGTTTAGCGATTTTTGTTATGTTGCCGACATCTACAACTGAATAAAAGTCAGCTCGCCGGTTCCCGAATCTGCCGATAGCTTTTCGCAGCCACGGCTGGACGTTGGAACTCGCGGGAAATTGGGCGATTCCTAGTAGTGGACTGGCAATTCGGTCCCGAAAGGCCGGTCGAAAAGATGCCGCAGTGGCAAATCTCGGAGAAGTCCAGCGCAAGCTGCCGAAGCCACCGGCTAGCGCATGTAAGCGGCGCGCTTAAAGTCATCAACTGCTTCAAACTCCCTCAATGGGAGATCAAAGCTGTATTCCATATCAATCGCATACAAATCTACGGGAAATCGCTTTTGAAATTCCAACATGAATTTGACCGACTCATCACCCAAACCTTCAGCGGTAACCGTCTCGGCATCCGAGCTTATGCGAACAATGGTTTTGGCTCCCTGAGCTTCATACTCACATTCAAAGATCGCACCAATGAATGCCCCTTCTCGGGGATTTAAAACGCCAGGGATAGAGGAGATCGTCGCAATCGCATCTCTCACGTTGAACTTCTGTCTCTCACCTATATAAATCAAAAACTTGCTCATCTGACCGCCATCTCCCGCTAATGCACTTTTGTTGGGACGACTACGACTTTACCCTGCATAGTGTCGGCCGGTTGCCGCTCGCACCGAAGCCTAAGAACGTTTCGAAACAGGTGTCTCAAACCAAAGTTTAACGGCATTATCGATACGTGAGAGTGGCGCACCATCTAAAGCTACTGCCAGAACAACGTTTCTGCATATGCTGATGACCGCCGCCTCCTCGTCATTCACAAAGCCAGAAATCACCGGATGATTTGCGAACGCGAACTCGGGAATTCCCAAATTCCAAGAAAGGCCAGGTTTTTCTCGGCAAAGGGTTTCCCCAAAATAGTAGCCCAACCGCATGAACCACAGGTTTTGCTCTTCGTCGTTTAAATGGCCGGACTTCACACTGTCGGCAAGATATCTCAACGTGCTTGCAACAGAATCATAAGTGTAATTCAACTCAATTGAATCAATATTCTGCTTGGGAAATTCCTCGCGCTCTGTTTTGAGAAATGCGTCTAACGCTTCCCGCGCTTGCGCCGGGCTTAGTCTCCAGAGTTGGTCGTCGATAAATTTATGACTCATGCTATTGTCCAAGGCACCCCATGGGCTGATCTTCTCGCTGTCTTTCCCATCGGCAAATCTGCGATCTCGATAATGGTCGGATCGAGGGCAAGGACTGTATCTAGACGCACAAGCCGCATCCTCTCCATAGAATAGTCCCTGTTTCCGGAGTGAAATTGCCAAAGACTGCCCCCTTCTTCATTGTCTTCATGACTCACCTCAAGAATGGGATGGAAATCTTCGGTGACGTAGGAAGATGTAATCACCATCGTCTCGTTCGGTATCTCGAATTTCTTGGCCATTTTTTAGTTTAGGTCGGCAGACCGGATGGAGTGGGCGTTCCATAAAGTCGGCAATATTTTCCTGTCGAGAAATTCCAGTCTCTTTCTCAGCAGTTCTGCATTGTGGGGGGTCGCCGAAACATTCACTGGAATCAATCGCGAAGTAGGTTTGCCATGTAGAGCTGCATCAGCCCATTCCTCCATTGCACCAATATACGCGTCTAGAGCTTCTGCCGGGGTCTTTGCGTCTTCGCAGGTTATATACGCGGGTGGCACATCTCCAACAATTACCCAAATCCATGAGTCGACGTCCACCCTCGTCGGCAGAATTTGAAATAAGAAAATGTATATGATGCCCTCGGCTCCGTATCCTAGAAAACGGTCCTCGATACGTGAAACCCAGTTGTAAAACTGCAAATACGCCGTCGCTTCCCGAAGCGCTTCTCGAAAAGCCTCTTCAGATGGTTCAAGCACATCGAGATCGGATATCCGCGTCACGCTGCTCAAATCCGGTTGGATGTCAGTCATGCCACGTCTCTGATTCTTGTGGACCGTATCGCGTGGAGCGATTTGCCCGTGATTGAATCAATACAGCTCGAAACCCTTGAGATAGCGTTGAAGTACTCTAAGCCATATCATATAGAAAATAACAAGAATCGGCGGGCAAACCCGGCATGGGGAAATCGCTTTCAAGCGTCGTTAATATCGCGGACCTGCGCGAGGGGGCTCGCAGGCGCCTTCCCCGCGCGGTGTTCGACTATCTGGACGGCGGACCGGATGACGAGATCACCCTGCGCGACAACCGCGTCGCCTTCCAGGACATCGTCTTCAAGCCCCGCCATGCGGTGGCAATCCCGAAATGTGATCTTGGGACAAGCGTGCTGGGCATCGGCCTGGACCTGCCCTTCATGCTGGCGCCCGTCGGCTATTCCCGGCTGATGCACGCCGACGGCGAACTGGGAGCGGCGCGCGCCGCGGGACGCGCCGGAACCGCCTATATCCTTTCCACCGTTTCGGGCTATGCGCTGGAAGACGTGAAGGCTGCGGCTTCGGGCCCGCTTTTCTATCAGCTGTACCTGATCGGCGGCCGTGGCGCTGGCGAGGCGGCAATCGCCCGCGCCCGGGCCGCCGGCTACAAGGCGCTGGTCATTACCATCGACACGCCGCTGGCGGGAAATCGCGAAAAGGACTTCCGCAACGGCGCGGCGCAGTTGATCGGCAAGAACCCGTTCGCCAAACTTCCCTACCTGCCCGATGTCTTGATGCATCCGGGCTGGCTGGCAGGCCATGTGATCGACGGCGGCATGACCCATCTGCCCAATGTCATCATTCCCGGACGCGGCGGCATGCCGCTGGCCCAGGTCAATTCCAGCCACAGCGGTTCGGCGGTGTCGTGGGAGGATTTCCCCTGGATCCGGGAACAGTGGCGCGGGCCGATCGTGGTCAAAGGCGTGATGACGGTGGAAGACGCCCGCCGCTCGGTCGATGAAGGCGCTGCGGCCATCGTGGTTTCCAATCATGGCGGCCGCCAGTTGGACAGTGTCGATGCGTCCATACGGGCGCTGCCCGCAATTGCCGCCGCCGTCGGCACCCAGGCCGAGATCTGGCTGGACAGCGGCATCCGCCGCGGCTCGGACATCGTGAAGGCACTGTGCCTGGGCGCCAAGGCGGTGATCTGCGGCCGTGCTTATGCTTACGGCCTAGCCGCGGGTGGCGAACCCGGCATCGACAAGGCGATCGACATCTTGCGCAACGACTTGGTCCGCACCTTGAAGCTTCTGGGCTGCGCCCGGGTGTCGGACCTCGATCGCTCTTACATAGCCCTGCGGCGCCCGGAAAAATTTCTCTGACGCGCGCGGCTTCAGGCCGGGCGGGCGGAAAAGCGCGAAAACAATTCCTCGATCACCCGCACGGCGCCCTCGGCTTCGGCCCGGTCGGGGATTTCGTTGCTGTTCTTCCAGCTTTTGGCGAACTGGCCCGGACCGATGGCGATCACCATCACCCCATCGCTCTTGGAGCGGGTTTCGACATTGCGATAGGTCAGGCCGTAATTGACCTCGGGCTGGGGGATCAGCCATTCGGTCTGGCCGCGCACCGGGATCATCGCCTTGTCCTTCCACCAGTCATGCGCCGCAAAGCCGGGACAGTTGATGATCACTTTCTCGGGCAGGTGCGCCAGCTCGGCCGGGGAATGGAAATCGCGGATCACGATCTTGCCGCCGCGCTCGTAGAATTCGCTGTTCAGCAGATGGCCATACTCGCTGAAATTCCAGAACATCTTGGTGGCGCGGGTGGCATAAGGCACCGGGAAGGGATTGATATCGGGCGTCAGCACCTGCGGTTTGGAGTCGATGTCCACGGCACGGTTGCCCATGTCGTAGAAAACCGGGCGTTCCTCGCCATTGGCCATGGGTGGCAGGGCTGGCTGTGGCGCATCGAACGGCGTGTCGGACAAGGTGTAGTGATCGACCCAGGCGATGGGGTTGCCGGCCATGCCCATATAGGGTCGGAAATATTTCCACGAGGTGCGGACCATCTTTTCCCAGATCTCGCCCAGATTGGGCTGGGCGTCGGCGGCCAGCGCCACCGTGCCAGGCCCCCACACGCCATTGGCGCGATAGGACCGCGTGCGCGGCAACAGTTCGCGGGTGTAAATAGTGACCTCCAAACCTGCCCGCAGCGCCACCAGGGCCGAGGTCAGGCCGATGATGCCGCTGCCGATCACCGCGATCTTCTTGGGGCTCAGCGACAAGGCCTTCTGTACCTGCATTTCGGCCGAGCCCCAGGACAGGCACCAGCCGCTGCCGTAATGGCCGTAATTGTGGATCACGGTGGCGTCGCCGACCTGC
>Ga0157379_10000500_pt1 | contig 31878 bp, 33 predicted proteins | sample S25metaG_FD_121802 | JGI IMG/M metagenome (GOLD analysis project Ga0157379, IMG submission 121802) | Switchgrass rhizosphere microbial communities from Kellogg Biological Station, Michigan, USA - S2-5 metaG | ecosystem: Host-associated > Plants > Roots > Rhizosphere > Soil | place: USA... | reverse complement strand
TGCTGACATGCTGACATGCTCCGAGTCGTCCGACTCGTATCAGGAAAAGATCTGAGTTGACCATTCGCCACGTCGCACAGCATAGTACTGGGGAGACGCAATGCCTATGTAACTCGAACTTCAACGAGTGCTTTCCCATCTGCCAGATTCCGCTCGTTCAACGGTCCCCACCACAATCATTGAGCGGACACATATCTGGCCTAAATTAAATAGTGAAGACGTTGGAAATGGCATTTATCAACTGGTTCTCTACTTGAATATGGATTTCGCTGCCTGTTCGGCTGGCGAGCATCCGCCATTTTTGTGGAAATTCCCATTTGAGGATTCTAGGTAGGAGACCAATCGAAGCATCTAGATCTCATATACTAAATACTCTTGGAAATGATTCAGAGAGTGCAGCATCTGTTTTAGTAGGAATGGGTTATGCGGTGGTTACCGCATTACTTATGCCAGAATAGCATTATTGAAATCGCATTTGACAAAATAGTTACATATATGGTCAGTTGTGTATAATTTATGTTCCATTAAAGCTTCAAAATAAAATGTTTAGATGATGGACTTCCTCAATAGTACATCTCACCGGTATTTTAATTTCGGTGAAAGCTTGACGACGTACAGGTCTCTCTCTCAAATTCTTTTCAGTGAAGTGTTATTATCAAGGAAATTGGTTTAAAACCCCCCATTATTTTTTCGGTGTCTCTGCGGGATAGGGGATCGACGTACCCGGGCGCCTGTATATCTCAGATTCCAAAGTATTGAACTGTCAACAGGAGAGGCACGCATTGGTTCCGCGCAGTGTATTTCCAACGGTAGAAGGATAATTTCCATTACGAGACACCGACTTGTGCAATTTGTATCTTCTCACCAGGTCAGAGATTTACCGGAATAAACATTCCTAGAGGAGAGAATTCAAATTAGAGAAACAAGTACTAATTCTACTCAATTTTATGAAGTTTGATATTTCACCGACGACAGCGGGGTGACTTAGATCCTGCGTCCAGTATCCGGGACCATCTGAGATGAACTATTTTTAAACTCATGACTGCATGGTCAAGATGGCAAACGTACCTGTCGATCATGTCTTGCTATGGTTCCTACCCGTAGGGAGGAATCCTAAAATGAGCGTTTATCGTACTGGAAGATAATATTAGTACTTTTAATAGTATGGGGATAGATTATAACACTCCGGCTCACGAGACCTATATAAAAATAGAGGTTCTTAAAGGTAGAGAAATACTGACAGCTTTCGATCTTCACTTGTCTCCGTCCATATAAGGCGCGGTTGAGGCTACATGATTCCCCTGCAGGGAAAGGTACAGCGGAAAGTGTAGGAACTCACGCAGTGTAAACCTCCGTTACGGCTTCAGCTCTAGGAGTAGACGCTCGCGTCTTTCTTTTCTTTTCACGAACGGTAATTATTTTATTTTATCTTTCACGCGCTAGATACACCCGCAAACCTTCATAGTGAGAGACCTGTATCACTCCACTTTAACCAGCATTCTCTGTCAAAGAACCACATGTACAGCTCATATCCGAGGGCACGGTTGATGGTAGGGAGTGGCTAGGCACATTCTTTCATATTCTCAGTGTAATTAATATACCCAGTGAATTAAATAAAATATCTTCCCTGTTTCGCTCAATTTCTCCTTCTCCAATGATTAGCCGAGTTCTTGCTCTGGACTGCGTAGGCGCTGTCACTTCGGCTTGCCACAAAAGGCAGGGAGAGATTTATTTCGACATCAAAGGAGGAACTTCGAGAACAAGATGGGGCGTCGGAGTACAACCCCGAGCCCGCAAAGCTTCAGTGAGTCTATTCACAAGGGTTTCTTCCTTTATAGTAGTTTTCGTCATCTGGCTCACAGGCCGTCCGGAGAAGTCCTTCAAATAGTAAACCGAGTGGCGGCGTGAGTGAAAATAAGTATAAGCATAGACTTGCCGTCGAACCTCGTGTCGTCAATTCGAAGAGATTTGTTGCAAAGTATAGTCTGTGTCCATTCGTTCCGTTTCATGAGCTAGAACTCAACTTCATATCTTGCTCGTTTCATGAAATATATTCTAAGATTAGATACCAGTCGGCCATAATTTTGAATGGACGGATAGCTGGTTCCAAGCTGATTCGACAAGATAGAAGGTTAACCGTCGCGTCAGTTCGACAACCCAGTTCGGCGATGTCGTGCCTAGAGAAATCCTCCCGTGCCCTTGTGAAGACATCGAGTATGATCCGCGCGCTTTTTCTAGCGGCTATTCTTGACGGACACAAAGCTTGGGATCGCCAGACTGATCCGACAACGTAATTTGACATTCCTTTGCTTCTCCCCATATGTGTTTATCAAGTTAATGTCCTCAGGCGGACCATATCAGATTTGAGCGGTAAGTGACCGACCAAGCTTCTGTTTCTTGTCGAAGACTTAACAAGGCATAGCAAACGACCCTTTCCGAACCCATAACCACCTTCCGCGATGGGGGCATATATTAAATACTTTACCTGACGAGAGCCAATTTGGGAAAATATTTAATTGCGGCAGATTCCAATGGGTTTGAAAACGAACCTGCAATTGGGCTGGTTCGGTGGTCGGTCAGCCAGTCTACTCATTAACCAAACATGTGACTGAGAGGTGATAGGGACCTCTCGTCAAGTTCGGGATTCCCACTGATGACAAGTGGTCGAATGGGTTTAAGAAGAGAACTTCGTTCTTCAAAGGCTGAGCGTCCCGTATCTCCCTCCGTTCTCTTCTCCCCATCCCAAGATAATCCGCCTTTCTTGAGCAAGTATTATTTCTTTATTCCTCCTTTTCGTTCTGACGTTACCCCTGTTTCAGCAGTGACCAAGGAATAGAGGTTAAAATATCGCCCGAATCAGCAATGGCCAGCCCTTCCGCAAATTCTAAGGAGTTTATTAGCGAAGATGAAGAGTGGAACGGAGAAAAAATACCCATTCAAGAAGTTCGAGAAGTGTCCTCCTTGGAAGTTGAAAGACGCTTGAAGAGAAAGCTAGACTTTCGGATTGTTCCCGCTGCCTGTATTATTTACCTACTCTGCTTTCTGGACCGCTCCAATATCGTAAGTCTCACAGTGTCCTTATTAGTTACATTCGCAAAACTCATGCAGATGACCAGGGAAATGCTAAAGTACTAAACCACGATACCGGAGACTCTCTCCAAGACTCTCTCCACCTTGTGTAAGGGCCTATGTGTACTTGAAGCCGAGGGTTCTAATAATTTTCCTCCTCCTTCACAATTTTCGCAGAGGAAGCCAGTATACTATTGCTCTGATGGTTTTCTTAATCGCCTACACAATTTTTGAAACCCCATCAAACCTAATGCTAAAGAAGGTTCGACCCTCTCGATGGATTGCCATTTTAATGCTTTGCTGGGGTGCACTTACCATTGCGTTGGGAGAAGTGCAGAGCTATGCGAGTATAATGGCGGTTCGCTTCCTGCTTGGTGCCGCCGAAGCGTGAGTCTGTTTGACAGACGAAGAGAAAGGAAGTTTCATACTGACTATTATATAGTGGTCTATTCGTGAGTCTATGTCCTGTTTCCAAGGTTATTGCCACGTTCTAAGAAGTGTATGCAAGCCGGGCTTCGTTTACTTCCTGACATTTTGGTACAAACCGGAGGAAAGATCATTGCGAGTTGCATTAATCCTGGCCTCAAGGTTAGTCGATCTCGGACTTCGTTTCCTCCAGATCTGATGATCTTCTCGGCAGTACTCTCGCAGGCGCATTTGGTGGTGCTATCGCTTATGGAATTGGCAAAATAAATGGCGTTCATGGTCTGGAAGCTTGGAGATGGCTATTCATTATTGAAGGAATTCCCAGTTGTGTCAGCTCTCTATTCGTTCTGTTGTGGTTCCCGGATTGGCCAGAAACAGCGAAGTGGCTCACCGAATCTGAGAGGAAATTAGCTATTTCGAGACTCAAGGGAGTTGCATCGCAAGGGTATTAGTTTCTCTCTTATTTTTCTGGAATTAGTGAAATTAAAAGATTCATAGACACTCGAAAGTGACGAAAGAAGAGATCAAGGCCACTTTGGTTGACTGGCGGTTATATGCACATTATATGGCGTATCTCTGTGTGTCTGTGCCCTTCAGTTCCCTTTCATTGTTCACCCCCACCATTGTATCGGGATTGGGATATGCAAACCTTCAAGCCCAACTCTTCACAGTTCGTAAGTTATGCCTATCGCTCGGGGATGCGCTCCAGACTTATTACCTGAATCTATGTAGCTCCATATGCTTGTGCGTATGTTGTAACAGTTCTCGTGTCATTTTCCTCGGATCACTTTAATGCACGAGCTCTGCACACCGCCACCGGAATGGTCGTCGCAGCCATCGCCTTCGCCATCCAGGCATTCCTTCCAGATGACGATTTCAAGGCACGCTACGGGCTCCTCTGTATCGCAGCGTCAGGCTCTTTCGCTGCAGTGCCTCCTCTTCTAGGATGGATATCCTCCAATTTACATAGTACTGGTGCAGCGGGTCTTGCAATTGCTCTAAATGTCTCTTTTGGTGGCCCTGGGCAAATTATCGGTGTTTGGATATATAAAGGTGGGGAACAATTGTGCTAGATCTTCAGTGCTTCTCAACTTTGTTTTATTTTGTTTTATTCAACAGCGAAAGAAGCACCGGGGTATCGCACTGGACATCTGGTCAATTTTGCAGTGTGTCTATGGTGTGCCATTGTCTCGGTGGTTCTTAGAGCGTACTATGTAAGGCAGAATGCCAAACTCGTACAAGGTGTTCGGAGGTGGATGCTTTGATCATCGTTCCGTTATCTCTCTCTATCGATATCTTGTTGTAAAATAGAGCATTCTTTAGGGTTGTATTGAATGAGGAAAGATTCCAAACTTTAGGATAATGAAGCGTGATACTTGCGTAATTGTGACAGGGGGTGCTACTCTATAGCAATTGCCTTGAATGTACACTTCCAAGTAATGATCTTTTTCGAGATTAATTTGAGGAGTTACCCATTACGGTTTCCTAAGAGGGTTTCTTCTAATATTCGCTTGGTAACTTGGATAAGTCGACAACGATGCTAGGGGTATACTGATTGCGGTACTGCAGCGACAAATGTGGGCGTATTTGGCTGGATTATGATATCGAAGTGGCCAGGAAAACCAGGTGCCTACTGAGATGCACACCGGTCGGCACGTCGAATCGAGTGGTTTTCGATGTTATGATTAACGAACAGGGAAACAAAGGCTGTCGGTCAACGTTCTCCGCGTGCTGGATCTCAGGCATGAAGCTTGCTCTGAGTGGCCCTGGGATCCCGGCGAACAAATTCTCATGTTTGAGAATGTCGTTGTAAAATGAAGGGGCATATTTAGGCCCTCCCAGATTCTCAATTCTGGAATATATACCGGCATGTGTGTGGAGATCCAAAACTGCTGTCGAATGAAGGGGAGGGGGGGTGAAATGTTTTGTAAGAATAGGGAAACGGCATCTTGTTACTGGGCAAACCACCCAAAAGAACAAGATCGGAACTCGTGTAGAGAACGGTAAATCTGTTCAAATTTCTCTCAAAGAACCCGCAATGACGTCACTTATCAGTTGGGGCTAATAATGCACAAATCCCACAGTGCATAGGGTTTGGGTCGTGCCCAAATGTCATTTCTCCCCTAAATTCCCATTTCATAATGCATAGGGTTTGAGGCGTTCCCGACCTTATGCATTATGAGATGTTCAGCTGTAATTGCATTGATTACATTCTGTATCTGTTTCAAGGGGTCGGCAAAAAAAAGTTCTCAGACACTCACGGGGGGTCGGCCGATCTGGGCTTAAATGTCTATTTATTGTTATTAATTATCAAGTAGTTAACACCATGCTGGCCTATCATTATCCATATTAAAGGATTGAGCAATGGTTTTTTCTTGCCAAGCTGCTTCGCAGCCCACCTCGGAGCTCCGAGAGGTTTCTTGAGGAGACATCGCTTGCATATCTATGGCCAATCAGCAACTTTGCCACCCACAATCCTTTGCCGTAGCATTCAGTTAAGTGGTCATGTACCCTAGAGTGTACCGTTCAACATTTCAACCTTCAAGATGACAGGAAGAGGAAATAATAAGGTAATTACGCATATACAAGCCTGTTGAAAGAAACACACCAGATTTTGTTATAGTCCAATGTGATCGGTAGCACAATATACTGTCCATCTTACAAAAGTAATATCAAGGATATCTGCATTTATTTTGGTGACCAGACAAGTTTCAACAAGCATAAGAAAAGTAAAGCACATAGATTTGCTGTCGAGATATTACAAAACATGGGAGCTATGAATGCATTCCTAGTACCCAAGCCCAAAATTGCCAGTGTGTGTTCCATACATTTGCACCTGAAATTTTGGCTTATCTTCATTTCAGTTTATTCTAAATACTTCAAACTCAAGATATGCTCAAAAAAAGGAAGTGTATAGATTGTAGTCCTAGTGGGTATCAAGCAGGACCACCTGTAAAGAGAGCAAGGAAATAGAAAATAGTGATGTAAAATATCATTTGAAATGATACCATGTTTCCCTGATTTGTCTTGAGACTTCTTGCAAATATTTGTGATTTTATATTTATATTTATATTTTTTTTTATGATTTATTCTGCATATGCTTCACATGAATGTTGATGTCCTCTGGTGTGATTTGATTCCAAGCCCCACCCATCACAGATGGAGGTGACAGTCTCAGGACAAGTCACACCCGCAGGTAACATCCATGGGGCCCCCTGCAGGGTCCCTGTGCTATGCCCTAAGGTGGCTTAATGGTCCATGTAACTGGAAGCACAGAGGTCCCCTACAAGTCAGGCACATAACTGTGGTGATCAATTCTGCAAAATGCCACTGAAAGCCTTCCTCTGAACTTAGGGTCAGATTAGAAGTATGCCAAAAGTGAGAGGAGTGGAGGGGAGACAAGAGGGGGAGTTGGGGGGGATTATGTACCAGAGTCCAGAGGAAAGTATGAGTCAAGAAGACAGGCATTTCTTGAATTTATATGGTTGTTGGTTGCCAATATGCTGACAGCATCTGTAGGCTACAGTGAAGACTTGGAGAGATATGCAAGGGAATAGAGTGTTTTATGTTTAGCAGCAAGGGATAACATACACCCCCCCTTGTGTGTGTAGGGATGATGGGGGTTGTGTGTCACAATCTTGAAGCAATGTTTTGTCTGCAGCAAATAGCCCTACATTAATGCTAAGTTCCCATCCTTCAGAGTCAACATTCTTTCTGTGCAATTTTTAGAAGGATACAATATCCAGATCCATTGCAATGCTCTGACAAAAGCAGTTCAATCCAAATTTTAAACCATTTATGAAAGGTTTCTCCTTTCACTAGATCCTCAGACACAGTTTTGACAATCCTAAAACTTTCTCTAAAATACTCAATGGAGTTCTTGTTGAAATACCACAAGTGTCAGTGGTGAGTGAAGGGCAAGAACAGTTGGGTACAAAGCAGTAGTTTGTTTGAGTTCATCAAATAGGAATATCTTATGCATCCCATTTCTTTGATCTCAGAGTTTGATGATCCGACAGACCATGGATTGAACAATTTGAAGATTCCCGAATCAAATTTTAGTCATGAAGCAACTTTGGTGAATCTGATGTCCTGTACATCAGAGGGAGGAAACATGTCTTACTTTTTTGGATGCGGTGACTGCTTTGATGGTAAGCATCTTTCATTGAGTTTACAATTTCACCTTAATGCAAGTTGTTTCTTTCCTACAGATAGCCATTTCAATCCCAAATGTGCTATCTGTTAAGAAGTCAAGCTATACTCTACATCTGTCTCCATATAGCAAGCTATCCTATATTCCACCAGTGCCTATCATACTTACTGTTATAAGTAACACTGGAGACATGCCAAAATTTTCTGAGACCCAAAAGTTACAGAATAAGTTGAAACAATGCCATATTTTGTCAGAAATTTTTGAGGCAAGAAATTGACAGAAATCTCCCTTTTTAAAGATATTTCTTGAAACTAAAAAAAATTGAGAAAATATTTCTCTTCCCACTGGTTTTTTGAGCCAGGAAATTGGTAGAAACCATACAATTGTTCCAAAAATTTATAAACATGGCATTGTTTCAACATATTCTGTAACTTTCGGGTCTCAGAAAATTTTAGCATGTCTTCAGTGTAACAAACTTTCTCAATGGATAACTCTCATGACTTAGGTGATGCAAAATCTAAGAGCCCTCTGAGTTCCTCCCTTGTGATATCATTACATTTGTATACAGTTTGAAAATATAAATTTTTGATTGAATTTTTGATTGGAAAATAAGAGGTGAATGGTGTGTCAGTAAAAACTGCATGGGTACTAGATTTAGACTCAGGATTGCAGGGGAGCATAAAGTGGTGTTAGAACTAGCCTTGTCCCAAATGCATTATATAGTGGATCAGTGTGGTGAGCAGTTGACTGCCCATTTTGCTGGGTTATTGTCTGCCTGAGAAAGTTGGCACTTACAGTTCTTTCCCTCCTCCTGTAGTCAAAGAACTATCTATATTCCCATAGATATTTGAGTGGATACTAGTATATTTTAAATTACTTACAATATAAAAAATTGGGATTTGGTGGAGTTAGTGGATCATCATCAACTGATATGTTATCTACCACCAAATATCATCTGCCACAGGTGCTAAATATGTCATGCCTCAGTGCCAACTGTCTCCATATCAATTTCAACAACATATGCTCACACAAACAACTTTTTTTTCATTCCTATTTGAATTATACTAAGATTAATCTGTGTAAGTCCATTTTTATTGCAAAAATCTGTTGCTAGCCACAGTTTTTCTCTGACATCTCCTTCATACCAATGCCCAGGCACTGACTTGACTTATTGTGTTATTGTGGCATGTCTAATAGTTATCTGAAGGGTCCCAAAGTTGAAATGTATCCTGAAGGAGCTCCTCTGCATGACAGACAGGGGAAAGAGTAGCTTTTGTGATGTAATATGAGTGACTAAGCCCAGGTACAACCTCTCTAGGTAGGCATCACTGGTCCATTTATAATGAAAGTTAAACAATACCTTGTATCATGTAAAGTCTATAGTCACCTTTTTTATAAGTGCAAAGTAGTTGATTGGAATTAGAAATGTACATTTAACACCTAACTCTGAATATAGAAAATATTTATTGCACAGTTGCAGTATGCCAGATTTCCTCAACCCCTTAAATTTCTTTATCTTTTTTATTCTTCATGTGATTTTGAACATAGTAAATACAGTATTATAGTACAGCCCCAACTAGAGTTCCTCTTCAATCCTTTTTAATCTTCTTCTTTTACAAGTACCAGCATCCACTATGTCAAATGGAATGTACATTTAACAGATTAGGGGATGGCATGGGTTCAGGTATGCAGAAGGTACCCACGGAACCTGTGGAAAAACCCGCAGGTGAATCCACCCATACCTGTGGGTCCCTGGCACCTAAAATCCTGTATGGGTGAAGGTGTCTGTTTGAGCTTTAAAAACCCCACAAACCTGCAGGTACTCATAGAAAAATTACCAATTAAGGTAATTTATACCCATACAGGTTCCACCACCACCTCTGCAGGCACCCGCAGGTCTCACCCATCACAGATGGGGGTGACAGTCCCAAGGAACATGTCACCTGCAGGGCCCCCATGCTATGCCTTATAATAGATGATTTTGAATATAGAAATATTTATTTTATGGTCATGCTGGAGTTCTTATTTGCTTTCTTTCTTTCTTACTTTTTTCTGCTTCTTTTTCAAGCTCCAGCACCTGGCATGGGGACAGAAATGTGCATTGAAAAAGTGATTTTTGAGATATAATATATTCATTGTACAGCTGCATGGAATTTCTCTTCAATCCCCTTCTCTTCTGAGCTTTCTCTTTATTTTCAACTCTGACACCCAGTTAAATGGGAGGTAAACTTGGTGAGTTATAAGTATTGTCTGTTTGTGAGCCAATTGTTTTTAGCCATAATATAAATTTTCACCCACTGAATGAGCAAGCCTATAGCTTAATGGGGAATATTAAAAAATGACCGAGCCTACAATCAAAAGACTGGGGTATGCCAGGATTACAATTGGGTGGGCTGAAATCAAAGTCAATTTATTTTCCACAAGGATATGGAACCCCGGAATAACTATGCAATGATGGTAAAGTAGGTTAGAATGTCACACTCAGTACACTGATTTAGAATGGATGACTTATAGGAAATTTTTTCTAACATTAAGTCCAATTCTGATTCTGCCAAAAGGGGTCATTTAGAATTTGAAAGTTAGTGTAAGTTGAGGTCTAAATTTAGATAAACACAGGGTTTGAACTCCGGTGGCCACACCTATGTATGATCAAACAGGACCAAACAAAGGAGTGTTTCTCTCTGCTTCCACATCCTTTGACAGCCACATACACCTCCATAAGATTCCATAACAAATCTCTCCTGGACAACCATTCATGGAGTTTGATCAAATGTCATGCGGGATGTATTTCCACAATGTCAAAACTATCCTTGACACTTCTTCATCTTTGTCTCCACTAAAACATGCACAATGAAATGTCAAGCACAACAGCAACATTGGCAGCTTCTCTTCAACAAGATCTCAATTCCAGATGCATGCATGCTCACTGTGTCATGGTCAGTGTTGTGCAGATTATCTTCCTTGTATGCTTGAGTGTGCTGATTAAAGAAATCATTCATAATACTGACACATTTTGTGAGTTATCTTCATTGTTTGTTATGATTGAAGCCGCTAGACCTCTTTAGTTGCCAATAGGATGCATTTGCAAACATGCTTGACATTCCCCGATACCTAATTCAGCGTCCAAGAATCCGCTGCAGAGTTCTTGAATGTCATCGCTGGTATGCACATGCATTGCCGTGTGACAGAACATCGCCCAAATGGGCCGCAGCTGTTTGGACGATGGGCGCCGGCTTAACTAAGCATAGGCGCCCGAGGTAATCACTCGACTCCAGGTCCAACGCACCTTCTAACGTACTCTACCTTCGTCGACAACAATCGCAAGACCCAAACCTCCAGTTGGATACATGCAAATTCATTCGTTTTACACAACTGATCCGTTAACGGGAAGACAAGCCAGCGAACCAACTCTCATCGAGCCTATAAATTTGGCGATTACCGACCTCTTATTGACGATACGACGACCGAAAGTTCCTGAAGCAAAAACCAGGCCTGTTAGGAAGCGGAAACTCGATGAAAGCAGCGATGATGATTATGTGGAGGATATGGATAGGGAAACAAAGGTGTGTCGCTTGCTTTTTGTGTGATCAAGAGGCCCTAACGCTATTTCTCAGCGCGCAAAAGTACGCATATCCACCAGCATTCGGAGCGAGAAAAATTCTATGAGTAAAGGCGGGGATCGCTCACGTCACTCAAAATCCATCTTATCACGAAGACCTCAGGGGAGGAAGTTTTGGGTCGAACTCCCGTCTCCAGGCTCTGTCGATCTCACCGCTTATGAACCATTTTCTGTGACCATGTTGGATACAATCGGCAAGCCTCGACGAAGGAGGGCGACGCGGGTTGATTTTAGCACATTATCTCGCTCTGCCACACCATCCTTAATATCAGACTATGGATCAACCGACAAACCGCTTTACAAAGTGGGCCCCAAAAACTCCAAGTCGAAGAAGAAGAAGAAAAGTTATACGAGGATCGATCTGGATAATTTTGTGGATGGAGATGGTAGTACTTGTCACCAATGTCGGAGAAAGGATGAAAGGCCGAAGATGAGATGTCGCCGAACACGGCCGAACGGACAGTCATGCACTTTGTTCTATTGCGATCGCTGCGTGATGCTCAGGTTCGTCTTCTACTAATTGTTTCTTTCTGGTCTGACACATATATAGATATGGCGAAAAATTCGATCCCTCAAACACTGCTTGGAAGTGTCCCCGTTGTTTCGATATTTGCAATTGCAGCATTTGTCTACGTAAACTGGGGCTCGGCTATATTCTTGACGATGACGATATGAGCGCCGCCATTACTGGCATTGTATCCGCAAGGGCGGTGATGTTAAAGCAGGGGATTGAAGATGGCTCTGTAGTCGATGTTCGGACCTTTCTCTGTCGCCGAGGAATCTTACGCGGGAATGATGAGTGGCTTAACAAACAGGGCAAAGCTTTTATCGGAAGACAATTGACGCAGGGAGAGAAAGCGCAATATGAGGAAATGGACCACGAACAGTTAATGGCAGCTTTGGAGGCATCCATGGATCAACAACAGCCTCTCCGATCGACGTCAGACCCCAGCCATGATGATCTTATAATCCCTGATCCTTCTGCTGCCTTGAAATCGTCACCCGTTGTTGCTCCGAGCCTTCATGAGACGAAACGAAGCGGCACCAGATTCTTTATTGGCAAACCACCTCCTGGAACGAAGCTTCATCTGCCAAAGCCGATTAAACGCCCGAGGAGGCGGGTCAAGAAGCGCGATGATAACCCCGACGATGATTCTGACTACGAGCCATATTCGAACCAGAAGGTTATTCGCGTTCAGCGGACTAGATCGGTTGCAATATCGTACGTACCACACCTTATGATTGAGGAAGAGATATCAGTCCCGAATCTTGTTACGAATGCACCTTCACTTCGGATCTCAAGCCCCACTATTGCACAAGTCGAGTCACCCATGGAAACGCCTCCTTCGCCGCCTATGCACTCTATGTTTGACAGCTACTCTTCGTCCCTAAGTTCAAAGTTTGATATTTCCCTGTCGGATCTTTTGGAATCCACTATACCTAGTTCGTCGCAGCTCCCAGCGTCTCAAGAGCCTACGTTATCACCCACCGCGACAACTCTTTCTTCCAAACGCGATCTCACGCTATACGCAGATGATGTCTCCCTGATCTCAGCGACTTCGATAACCCCGACTTGGGGGCATTGTGAATCAACGCATGGTGGCGGACAGGAGCAGTATCAATACACGATGGGCTCCGCTGGACCTTCCGAACCTGCTGTTTTCCGTCCGGGCTCGAACCCGCATGTTACACTCTACAATGGTCCGCCTGGCTCCGATGACGACTGGTTCACTCCTGAATTTGGGACGTCCTCGACTACGTCTGCGAGATTGGCCTGAATCATGTTGTACCTCACTTATCCATCATGGGACAAGCTCAAATCGTGGGCCACCCGACCCCCGTTGGATCCGACTTCTTCATACGACTTGCATGAGTAGCGTTTATCATCTTGGATGAGAGGTATGGCTTGCCATACGGTATGTCGGTTTTGCATAAAGTTCATTCCGAAACAGCGACTCCTTGACCTTATTGTATCATTACCGCTCTCCCACTCATTTGTATCATTCTCATGAGTCATAAAGTCCTCCTTCAATTCCTTCCATTACTTATACATAACCGCACCACCCCTATCTATTATCTTCCTTTACTCTGTTTTCTTTCCTGTCTTGTCTAATCCTCTTCGAACGACACAAGTGTTGTCATGTTAACTTCCTTCAATCTGTAATGTCGTCCGTATTCAAATTTACAAATCTTTTATGGTGCTCATCAATGTAAGATATGCAAAATGAATTCCTCCTGTGATATTGGTTTTGCCACGGATACAAACATACAACAAGACCCAGTGTTTATCTTACATCATACTTCATTCATATATTCCGTTTCCAATCCATATAACGATACTTAGAAGTTCTTCTTCCCAATGAGATCGACGTGAACGGCCTTGACCGATGTGTAGCTAAAGAGGCAGGTCAATCCATGCGATCTTGGCATTATGAAGAAATGACGTACTTTGCCAAGGCATACTCGCCCAATTCACGTCCAATACCAGATTGCTTGAATCCACCGAATGGAATCTGTGCATTCAAGATATTGCAACAGTTGACCCAGACGGTACCGGCCTTTAGTTTGTGGGCAACACCGAGGGCACGGCTGATGTTTTGTGAGAAGACAGCTGCGGCGAGACCATACATAGTGTCGTTGGCAATATGAACGATATCTATGTGTCATGTTAGACACGAGCCTGGTTCCGAGCCAGACAAGGACGTACCATCTTCATCAGTGAATTTGACAAGGACTCCGACAGGACCGAAGATCTCCTCACGAACAATTCGCATGTCGGGCTTGGTGTTTGTAAACAGAGTTGGCTCGATGAAGTAGCCTTCTTTACCATGGCGTTTACCGCCAATGATTGGCGTGGCACCAGCCTTCTTGCCATCCTCAATGTAGCCCATGATACGCTAAGAAAACGACCATGTTAATCACAAGGAATACAACTTATTCGCAAAGGACGTACATCGAATTGCTGTTGAGACACTTGAGGTCCTTGGGTGACACCTTTCTTCAGGGGATCTCCGAGTTGGATCTGCTTGACCTTTTCGAGGAACTTCTTTTGGAATTCATCATAAATACCGGCTTGAACATAAACACGAGTACCAGCACAACAGGTTTGACCGTGATTAAAGCTAAAGAATGTCAGGAAGGGATAAAGATCCTTAGGAATTGGATACGTACTAGATACCATGCACAGCCCAATCGACAGCATCATCGAGATTGGCATCATCGAAGATGATATTTGGACTCTTTCCGCCCAGCTCCAGGGTGACATTCTTCAAGTTTGACATGGCAGCTTGTCTCATGATCTCACGCCCGACGAGGGTGGAACCAGTGAAAGCGACCTTCTCAATGTTGGGATGCGAGGAGATTGCATGTCCAACAGTGTTACCATAGCCATTGACGAGATTGATAACACCTGGAGGAATACCAGCCTCAATGGAGAGCTCAGTGCAACGCAAGGCGGACAGAGGTGTAAACTCTGATGGCTTGATGACTACGGTGTTACCAGTGGCAAGTGCTGGCCCGATCTTCCATGCATACATGAGCACTGCGCGAAGGCTATTAGAGGTAAATAATTCACGAGATGAATCGATGCTCACGAGGGAAGTTCCATGGGATAATTTGACCAACGACACCGAAAGGTTCATGGCGAGTGTATCCGAGCTTGTGGTCACCAGTTTCAATGACTTTGCCGTGATTCTTATCTGCCCAACCACCATAGTAACGTAGAGTAGCTGCCACTTCGGTGACATCAAAGGATCTCGCAGCCCCGTAGGTCTTGCCTGGATATAGACGTCGGATGATATCTATTCTAGAATTCGTGAGATCTGCTTACCATTGTCTAAACTCTCAATGGCCGCAAGTTCGTCAGCATGCTCTTCGATGAGTTCCGCCCATCGGATGAGCAATTTGCCGCGCTGGAAGCCAGGAGTGTTCAGACCCCACACAGTGTCATACGCTTTCTGGGCTGCTTCAACGGCCGCATCGACGTCCTTTGCAGTACCTTCCGCTATCTCCGTGATCTTCTTGCCAGTAGCTATAATCCGGAATTGTTGAACAAATGAGTCAGGAAGTGGACCACAAAAGGAACGCACCCGGGTTGACGACGCTGAAGGTGTGGAAGGTTACGTGAGAAACGACAACCCCCATAGTCATGAAATACGTACTCAATCGTGGTCTTGTCTGAACCATCGACGAACTTCCCATTAATGAATAGACCAGTGGAGAATTCGACCTTTCCCTTATAGGAGTCGGTATTGAAGTTGTACGAGAATGTGGAGGGCATGCTAGTAGTTATAGAAGAGGACAACGGGGTTGTTTTAGACTGGCCATTATGAGCCGTTTATATACCAGATTATAAACGGTTTTCTCATGACCAAAGAGACATAGAGTGTCTGGAGTTATCCCATGTGACCCTGCTTATGGCTGGGGCATGCCTTGATCAATTTGCCATTTGATGGAGCCGTTTGTCTAACTAATAAATCTCTCTTGGACATGCGATTTGGCTTGGAAAAATAGTAGAAAATCGTCGTTAATTGCCAGCCGTAGAGTGCCATCTCAAATGTATACCGACTCGGGATGAGAGACTCGGAGCAGCTGGATGCTTACGTGGGCACCACTCGTGGGAACTTGGTTCGGAATTTGACTATAGTTCTCTGTCAGTTTCCCAATTCCCTGTCAGCCGAGAAGTTTGTTTTGAAAGGAACCAATAGGATGTATGAATCGACGTCTGATGATTCGTTCCTAGAACATAATGAATATCAATAGAACAGAAGATCCTGACACCGTGTCTTCGATATGCTACATGGAAATGAAAGGCCTAAGGTATGCGCATGGAAAGGTTCTCCTCAATACTCTAGAAGCTAAACACACAGACACATTATCTTCATATATTCAGAGATAATCTTTCCATGCATACTTGGTGTGGTTTTCAGTTTCCCAAGGGTGGGCTCCAGCGGAGGACTGGAGGCTTAGCGTTGCATTATCCAGCTTGAGGAGGGCTGTAGTGGCTTGTATATTATCGCCCCGATGATTTTAGATCGCACAAGGCTTACGTTTTATTAAGAATGATATATCTCCTTGCAGTTACAAGGAGCTCTGAGGGGCTCGGTTTTGCCTCGACCACCGCCAGGGTGCTCCAACTTTTATCGAAATCGTGAAAAAAGTGAAAAGAAAAAGAAGAAAAGACCTAGATGCGTTGCGCCTTCCCTTGAGGATTATATGGGCCTAGATGCGAATGCTATTAACTTATGTAAAGGGGAATATACTCGAATAACTCACCAAAAATCCCGAAATCGGATGCATATGCACCTGTAACTGAATAAGAGAGTCATCGAACCTAAACGAACTGGATGAGGCTTGTATGAATCCATCCGATATCAACAGAGACTATCGGAAAAATTGTCGCTCGGAAGATAAATCTAAAAGATTGTCAGCAGGACGAGATAATGTCAAAGAGACGTCAGAGACAAGGTAAACAGCTAGGAGAGCAATGAAGCTCCGTGAAACATGGAATATTTGGCAGAAGCAGGTGTGACGTAAGGAATATAAAAAAGTCACTCGGCTTGGCGCAACAGGGGACATGAAGGGATAGCGATAATTCCTGTAAAAATAGTAAGCTCCCATGTTGTTCTGTCATCCTGGCGCACAGTATAAGGATACTTCACTGTATTAAATGAATCAACAGGAAGATGGGTTTGGCATCATATGATGAGATGCTTCTGGTCCTGGCTGGGCCTCCCTTCACATCTGTAGGTGAATGAATGAATGTTTTTTTGTGATCAGCCATACCTGGTATTTAAGACCTGAAGGGGGATGCTACTGGGAAGTGTTATCCGAAGATAGCATCTGGCTCTATCGTTACGTTACCTCGCTAAACGAAGAAGAGTGATCTTAAGAAAGCAGAGATGAGCAGACACGTGGTGGACAATCGATTAGCCATAACCAAGAACAAAAAATTGAGGAGGATAAGATTGTTGCTCTTTCAGGTGGTGGGCACCGAAGAAGAGCCCGAGAGTTCCATTCAGAGAGATGTGGCGACTGTAAAATCGGAAAGTTGCGCCTAGATTCTTGGTGTCTTGACATGCTAAAGGTCACAATAATGTTAAGTATTCAGATTCTTCATATTGGTAAATTGTGAAAACAATCTGAGGAGTGTGGATGAGCGTAGAATAAAAGTCATCTGTAACAGCTGAGCGTGACGAGTGTCACATGCAATCAAACCTGCCTCTTGAGCAGCTTACCCGGAAGTGGTGTGCATCAATGAATCTTGATTGTGAGCAATTTCCTCACTTTGAGTTTATACTGAATTTGATTTAAAAAACTTTGTTAAAGGGACAAAGGAATACCACACTATACCGCTCGGGTCTAAAACCATACAAAAGCATTTTGTGTTCCGGCTTCCCACATTTATGTCGGAATACCATGAGTATCCATACTGATAGAGGTGTATAACGCATATTCGACTAAATATCAATACTGGAGAAAGGAAAACCGGACCCGGTTGACAGACTCGCGGCCGATATGGAAGTAAGTCCAGTATTTGTCACGCCGACCTCTGGAAATCTCGTAAGAGGAATGGGGCTTCTCACACATAGGTCAATTTTCATTAGAAGAAGTCTGCTCCATCTACCTCACTCGTTCCGGCGAACGAAGGCGCACTGGCTCCTTGGAATATGCCACATTTAGTCGTTTCATCGATGGACACGTCAATGACATCCCGTTAGTCTGGCAGCTCCAGGCGTCTTAACCCACCGGAGACAATCTCGTGACTAGCGGATAACCTTTTAGAACGGTTTCTCTTGTAATTTCGAATGCCAACCATGCCGTCTTCGATTAATGGGCAACGTCCCAGCACTTCACAAGAACTCTACCCCGCAGTTCTCTCATTCAAACCCCATCTGCCTCGAGGGGGAATAGAAAACCTCTCGTTAACAAAGCACCTCAACCATATTCTCTGCTTGCTCGGTTGACGCTTCACTGTCTCTTTTTGGCTGATACATGTCCCGAGTACTCTAAGGAACGGCACCATCTATCCTTGGATGATTAACCTCCTTGTTCTTCAGAACTTCCACTTCGGTGAATTCCCTTGCATCTGCGACAGCTTAGATGCTTCGTATAAAGTATAAAAGCTTTGTGCTATGAATATTTGTTCGTGAAACCCGCCTCTTCTGTTTTCGCACCGCGCATTTGTGGTTGAAATACCATGCCAACCGTTTCCCAACCAGCTGGAAGTTTGTTTATGGAAGTTCAAGGCCTGTACGTTGCATTTCACTTCCCTTGATGAACATCTAGCACATGCTGAATTTTATTGACTGAACAGACAGGTAGCAAGATCCGTGGAAATTGCAGTTCTCTGTAAATAAAATTAATGAGTGGTCCTAGGCATACTAAGTTATTCGATGCCAATAGGTGTATTTTTATACGACTCACTTCTATCTCTCGTTCGAGAGATTGATCTCATATGGACGCGCTCTTTGCGTTGGATTACGCTGATGTACTTTATTACGAGACATATGATGCTCGTAAGCCTGGTTGTTGACGTCGCCTATGGATCGTCTGTCCAGTCTCAGGTGTGTTATCGGTCCACTTATGGCTTCCAGGAATTAATTGTAATCGACAGTGAGTTTGAACCTTTTGTTTGGCGTAAGATGCTTAAGCAGAAGCCAGGTGTGCAGGCCCGTTGGCACGTATCTCAGGGGCATGCAAGGTTCTCGCTTATGGTTGCACATTGGGTATGGACAAATTTCACTATCTCCCCTTCTCTAACTCACGCAACGACCACCCACTTTACAGTGCTACTCGTGGTCTGTTCGTGGGCTATGTATGATCGTTCCAAGGTTTTGCTTTCGATCTGCAGTGGCATTGCTATAATCCTGCTCGGAATTAACATTGTCGGAATCTATCTACTGATTACCAATTCAGTATGTTAATGCCGATATCTATTTAGGTCTCCAACTTGTTTGAGGGATGCTCTGTAGGAAGGTATGCCTCAAGAGCTGCTTTTTTGTAAATATATCTTTCGGTCGAGTCGAGACCTATTACTCACCTCTCTATTTCTAGGTGTACGTCTGAACAATATCAGGACTACCAGGAATCTCACCCATAGTTTCAGGGATTATCACTAATACTCTTTCCCATATGGCATTTGCTTCATCTATCATGCTTTTGACGATATACAATGCATTCTGTGCTGTAACATTGGAGGGGAACATCAATGCACTGAGGAGACGCTCTATAGCTAATCTCATCCTTTGGGACGGTATGCGGCTTCACCAAAAATTAGCCCTGATATGCTTACCTTTTTTTTACAGGTACGGTCTATTGCATGTACGTTAGACGAGTTACTCCTTGGCAGAGCTGGTACAGAATTAATCTCATCACAATACCAGTGGCGTGTTTGGTTTTTCAATCGTACACCTGATTTTCTCTTTTGTAAGTACACCTTACCTCGACAGACCTGCACGGTCGCTGACTATTGTTAGCTTGCGTCTGTATGTGAACCGGTGATCTTCCTTCTTTCCCTTCTAATCTAGAGGCGTAGGATACATTCAAGGCGGTGGTCTTACCCGCCATTCAGCCGTGAGTGTTAATAGTTAAAGCACAAATTTAGCCTAATGATGGATACTAAGAACTTCGGCTTTAATTACCTCGCATTTCTTGTTGAATATGCGTCAAATGGAAGTGTATCCCAATGGAAGTAGTGCGACTGCACTCTTGCTTTCTACAATGGGCTTCGGAAATGAAACAGAATTCCTTCGTCCACAAAAACTCAAGAATAAAAATTGGGAGGATACTTTTGATGATTTGGATAAAGGCACAAAATCTCACCAGTGGTATATTTCGCAGCAAGATGTGGTCTTCGCCTCAGACGAATCCGATCTCGGAACTGATGATATATCACCAATATCTGGAAGTTTTGACATTGAACAAGCTCTCCCTAGCCCCCCTCCAGCCCTTGCATTGCCCTTATATAATTACTCAGGTCACGGTTGAGGTAATATCGTTCTCAACGCCGTTTAGGTAAGCATGCTGAAGTGCCGAATGAATCGAAGGTTTTATCGTTGACACATTCATCTTGGCTTTCAGTGAGAATAAGGGTGTATAACCCAAACAACACGAAGATTTACCTTCATTCTGCATATAAACGTATCAAACCACTGTATCTGTTAAGGAACGGGATCCTTGTATCTTTAGGTTTGCAGAAGTGTAATCAGTAGCGAATCTCTTTTCTGAATTAGATTTCCGCCAATGTATTTCGGATAAATGACTTGTATAAAATAATTCCTTGAATATAACAGAGATACTCGGTCGAGGTTAAAAAGCCAAAGAATTCCTTCGTAACTACATGAACTCTCTAACCCCTCTCAGCAAACACCTGAAAAGTGGGCCCGAAGGGGTCATGCGAGAATCAAAAGTGTATCGCCTGGTCGGACTGCTACTTGTTCTTTGATACCTTGTCCAAAACCCTTGACCGTCTTTCCCACATTTGCTTCACCGGCTTTCACTGGAATTTCGGTCTTCATGGCTTCCAATATGAGGAGGACATCATCGGCGGTCTTCACCAAGTCTCCACGGCTGCATTTAATCTTCCAAACAGAAGCAAATAGTGTGGCCGATACAGTTGTTCTCTCGCCAGACGAATCTGCCTCTGGTTTCAAAATATTGGGAATATGTTAAGTACGAAGAATTCAAGGAGAAGCTACCTTCACCGTCACTTGACTGAGAGGATGATGACAACTTTTCTTGTTCCCACTCGGTCAATAATCTCTTTTCACTAAGAACGAAATAGTGTCACTGTCCGATCGGGTAAAATAAGAATACTTAATCACTGAGCTTCAACCTTCCTCTTAGCTTCCGCCTGCTTTTGACGGAAGTCCGCTACTTCTTCCTTTGTTGATTCGATCAGGTTGGCGTACTCAGCCATTGAGAATGTCCTATCTTCAATCTTCGGCGCATAAAGGGTCAGACAGAGATAGGACCATCAATGAATAAATTCTGACCGTAAAGGTGTACAGTCCTGCATCAAAATCTTGCTCCAGCTGGATATAACAAATATCACGTTATTGGCTTGTGAAGGCAGACGACTTATATTTACCTTTGAATATTTGCTTTCATCTATGACCTCAAAGTGGACCTACGAAAAGTCATGGGCACATGTGTATGAAAGCGAACGGAGAACTGACTTGATCGAATGACTGTAGAAGCCAAGGCTTGTCGGGATTGTAATCTCTCCCTTTCCCCCATGTTTGCCATAACGGTAATGTACGACCGTATAGCTGATAACCTCCAGGCGATTCGATTGGGTATATAGCAGCGACGGGTCCAGCTATGCCGATTGCACCCTGGGACAATTTCGTGTAAATGGTATATAGCGATATAGCGTAGAGAATATTTACTCACCCTAGGAGTAAACGTACGAGAGGGATTCATTTTCTGTCCTTCCAGACGACAGCGAGGATCAATCTAAAATCAACAATTAAGATGTCTACTGTCAGTTATTTCGGGAGGGATGGGCGTACTGGCACGAGGAAGGGACAGGCCAGATAGAAACCCACACCGAAAACAAGCTATAGTTGACAGGTGAGGGGTGATTATGACGTTTGACTGGCTTTTATAAACTCACCCAATCGCTCAAAACAAGCTTCTGAAGAACTTCCTGTGCTCCACCCTCCAGCCCGTTATTATCAGCTAAATATTGGATATTACTGGGCAGATACACTGCTTTATCTCTTGTGGAGCGCATGTATCTCTCCAGTGCTTCTCTGTTCCATGAATCATCGAGGACGATAGGAAGGGTTATTCTTCTTCCAGGGAATATCATGTCAGATACAGATATCGGGATCGATGCTTCCGCTTTGATTAAGATTGCCAAGAAGGCATCTTGAGTGATGTCCGTCGGGTTGAAATAGCACTGTGCATAGACCCAATCGGTGAGCTCCCTCAATGGTACTTGGTAATGTTTGAAAACAGAGAATACAGACCATGATGGACCGAATGCATGGGCACATGGTTCGGAGACCTTTGGTTTTGGTCTTCAGTACCCCTGTTTGAAATGCGTGAATACGAGCCCTTGTAATAAAGTCCAATGTCATAATGCCAAACTCGACAAGAATACCGGTGTCACCCGCCTAAAGGGTTATCAGATGTTGTTCCCAAGAGAACTAAAGCAATGCCTACTTGACGATATGTGGTTCCCAAAGCAGGAACTCCGTTCGGCCCTGAGGTTGAGTGGAGTATCGATGAATAGGGGGTATCCTCCACTTCGGTATGATATCCCCTAGGTAATTTTTTGCTTTGGAAAGACGAGTTCTCGCTCGAGATGGAATTCTGGACGGCGTCACAGTATTCAGAAATATCAGACTTCATTGCGATTGCCGTTGACCACGGAACCCGCTTGAACTGGACCGTGCATCCGGGGCTTAGTTGTCCCAATTTCCACCTGAAGATGGTTAACAAATTCTAGAACAGCACCAGTCGACTCACATCTCTGCAGTAGCAACAGTGCACAAACAAAGATATCCACCCATATCGGGGCCTTCGTTAGTGAGAATCACAGGTGTGTCCCCATTAATGTTGAGCGTTCCCGGCGCGTAGGCGTTGTCCAGGATATTACTAGGATGTGAACCGCCTTCCCCACCGTCCTCTCGAGCCCACTCGATTTTACTTCCATCTGGAGATTGAAGACGTATACCCATCCTATTACTTGAAGAGCTGACTGTCCATTTCATGGTATAGAATTTGGAGAGGCCTTCCGGAGTGACATACTCGGCATCGTCGAGAGGTCCCGGAAGTACATATACAATCCAATCTGATGGATAGTTGGGTGTGATTGACGATGGAAGAGATCGTGGATGACTGAGATCGTCTTGGGTTGGAGCATATTCTTCACTAAGAGCAAGATAATCTCCCGCGATGAGATTTCTTCCCTGGAAGGTATTTTAGAGTCGAAATCAATACAATAAGTAAGTACATTTACCTGGTAACCACCCAACCCAACAGAAGTCGACTTTGAACCGAGGTAGACTGGAACATGAGGAAACCCCCCCTTTATGCAGATATAAACTCTGAAGCCGCCAGTATCTTCGCGTGACTTGGCCTCAATTTTTAAATTTTCACCGCGAAGAATCACAGTCCTAGCCCACATATCCTGGTCTTTCCCATCCACGGTGACATGTACTTTACGTCCGGTAACCGCGACCACACCACCTGCAAAAAATAGAAGTGATACCGCTGGCATTCCAGGTAGAAGAACCATCTCGATCCCCTCCATGGTTTCAGGGTTTCCCACAAGAATATTTCCGGTACGAAACGCTAATTCGTCCATTGGACCACTTCGCGGAATTCCTAAACCGACAGTTCGACCAGGAAGATCTTGCACTTGCATATCGATACCGGCCGATAGTACCTTTACAGCGCTGAGAATATATCAATCCGGATTGATGCAACAGGAAACGAAAAAGCGGCAACATACCGGGGACTAAATTCGAAGGCATTGAGAAGGGTTGTCGTTGTCTTCCCGTCGCGGAAAACGTCACTTTCAGCGATGGCCGTAAGATATCCAACATTGTTTGTCGGTCCACAGATCTTATAATTCTGCAATGCTTTGATAAATCTACCCCTGGCTTCTTCCCTTTTTCCTCCTGTTACTACTATTTTGCAGAGAAGAGGGTCAAAGAATGGTGTGATCATCGTTCCGGTCGAAATCTATGAAGAAATTCAGCGATTGCCAAAGGGCCTCGACTTTCCACTTACCCAACTCTCCATCCTTAACCACTCTTCTTGGAAATTGAGGTCGACATGTTGCAAAATTCCGGGGCAAGGGGTGAAATTTTCAACAGGATTCTCAGCATAAACTCGTCCTTCGATGGCATGACTATGCTTCCCATCGGATCTACCCAAATCTCGAAGCAGATCCCATGTTTTCTGCTGCATTTCTGGGGCTGTCTTTGAGAAACCTTTAGAAGGAGAGTTGCGCTCCAATATTCCCTGCTGAATCATTAACTTGATGAGGTCTAATCCAGGATGTATTTCTTCAGTAACCGTATGTTCAACCTGAAATACAGCCATAAATATGGCGAGGAGGGGAGAAAAATATATATACTTGGATTCTAGTGTTCATCTCCAAAAAGAAAAACTCCCCGGTTGAATCATCAACGATGAACTCGACAGTTCCTATAGATCAGTGTTATTTCAATATTGAATAAATTGCTCGAAAAATGTTACCTGCAGATCCGTATTTGATTGTCCGGCAGAGGGAGAGTGCGGCATCGCACATCTTCTTCCTCAAATCTACGAGGAACGTCAGACTATTTGGGAATAAGTACTGGAGGGGATGTGGGTTCTTACCAGGATGCTTTTCTAGGAAAGGACTCGGAGTCTCCTCAATGATCTTCTGGTGCCTTCGTTGGATACTGCACTCGCGTTCTGCCATGTGCACAACCTCTCCAAGTCCATTCCCAAAGACCTCGAATAATGAGATCAGTGTGAGGCTAAATTTCAAATATAAAGCCATTATACTTGGATTTCAATATGCCTAGCTGTAGAGAGATATCGTTCCAAGAATACGCCCCCTTCATTGAAAAGAGCCTTTGCTCGCTGTGTGGCCCTCCCAAACTCGCGCACAAGCTCATCTTCGGATTTACAAATCACCAACCCCATTCCGCCGCCGCCGGCCGTCGCCTTCAGCATTATGGGGAAGCCTACTTTCCTTGCAACATTGAGAACAGATGTGCTATCATTCCTTTCTGTCTGGATTAATAAACCGTCTGATCCCGGTACCACAGGAACGCCAGAGCGAATTGCGGCTTGCCTTGCAACATGTTTCAAACCCATTTCTGCTATTACTTCAGTACGCGGACCCAGCCAAGTTGCGCCAGTTTTAGAGATGATTTGAGACGCAAAATTCGGGTTCTCCGAGAGAAAGCCGTATCCAGGGTGCACGAGAGAGATAGGCCGCCCCTTGTGTCCTTCATTGTACGCTTGGATAGCGGAGACTATGTGGTCTATCGATAGATATGCGGTAGCTTCGGATTCATTTGCATCCAGAAGGAGTGGGATAGAGTCGTCTGCAAGAAGTACATGGGGTGCGCGTGCATCGGAGGACGTGTAGACAGCGATTGCATACACCCCTAATGCCTTCGCGGTTCGAAGGACTCGCAGAGCAATTTCTCCGCGATTGACAACAACGAGAGTTTGACCAGAATAATCAAACTCTGAGTCTTCAGTGAGCTTCGGAACTTCCATGAGTATCCAAGCTTAGGTCTTTCCAGGGATTACTGTGGTGTAGTAAGTACTAAGAAGAGACTGTTGGACAATCTCGATCTATATATGCAAGCCAGTTGCCAGAGTGGTTTTGCTTTATAGTGTCATGTGTTGCATTTCGTGCGATAGTGCTCCGCAGAAGGGTCCCATGTGAACTATGTGGTTAGAAATTGGTATGATGTCAAAGCTTCCGAATCCCGCTATTCGGCAAATATCATATGGACACGGTCAGCCTACTTAAGCTAAGGGCCGTCCAAGATCTTCAGAACAATTCAGCTTGTACTCTACATGAGCCTTCCGCGATTAAAAGCGACAGTCAATTGCGATATGGGAGAGGTGAGTGTTGAGAAGGAGGAAGTACCGAAACATTTATTACGTAATTTTAGGGATTCTCTCTCTACACGATTGTGCGCGTTCTTATTTTTATAATCATATCCAAACGGATTGACATTTATTGAACTGAAGGCAGATGATGAAGCCTTGATGAAGACAATCCATTTGGCCAATGTTGCCTGTGGATTCCATGCATCGTATGCACCTTTATAAGATGCAGGTTGGCCTTCTTTTGACGTTCATCACTTCCGATAGAGACTTTTCAATCATGAACAAGACCGTTGTTTTGGCAAAGGAAAACGGTGTTCTTGTCGGAGCTCATCCGTCATTGCCCGACAGACAGGGCTTCGGCCGAAGAGAGATGACTATGGATCCTGTACGAATTTAACAGCCTGCATCCCATCAATTGGAGGCTGGTTGTATCTGACAAGGATTAATAAATTACAGGACGAATTGTTGTCCTGCTTTACTTATCAGGTCGGTGCCCTTAATGGTTTCCTCAAACGTCATGGGCTTCGCCTCAACCATGTATGTTTTGAATGATGTTTATCTTAGAAGGAGATAAATTAATCTCAAGTAGGTTAAACCCCATGGCGCCGTGTATGGACAAATGGCCACATCTCTTCAACTAGCAAAGGCTGGTGTAGCCGTCGCTAAATTGTTCCGGGAACCAGGCAATGAAGACATCGCCTTTGTGGGCTTAGCTGGGACGAAACACCAGAAGGCCGCAGAAGAAGAAGGTGTACGATTTATACCAGGCACAGATCCTTTGCTGTTTCGTAAAAGGCTTGACTTGCTGAAATTAGGTATGATCAGAATGGTTCGCTGATTTGGATTATAGTCCTGAAGGGAAACTCCTTATAACAAAGTGAGAAAAACGCGTGATCATATCTTTCGTGGCGAGCGTAATTTATATATATATATATATATATCAGACAACATGCCAAGGTATCCCCAGACATCGTGCGAGAAAGGGCATGTCATTAAGGGTTTAACTCGACTCGCAGCTAGCTGACATCTGGATTCTGTAATTCCAATTCAGGTCGAGAGACTCCTAACCAAACACGAAGTAACCTGTAACGATGGCACCTTCCTTCCGATCGGAAAGGGTGTGACTGAAGTCACTATCTGTTGTCATTCTGATACACCTGTGCGTACTCGCTTTTCCTTCAAACCGTTTATCTGATGGCTCTTCGCCAAGGGTGCCGTTGAAGTCGCAAAGTTGGTGAAAGGTCTAGTGGACGAAAGCAACAAACAGTCTGGATGTATGGTTTAAATATTGATGTTCCGCGTCGTTAACGAATTGGGTCACTTCAATGCGAAGAGTAATATATAATTCTTCCCAAAATAAATGCATAGGGAAATAAATATAGATACTACTGGATTATTAACTGCAATAGTTAGTATCATAAAAATTTCACTCCTTTACACGGCAAGAGTATTGGCGATGGCCGAAATAGAAGGGGAGAAGAAATATTCTCCTCCACGAGATTGGACGAAATCCGTGGACAGGGTGATAGTTCTTGTCTGATCCGCAAGATCCAAGCTAGAAACATTGCGAGGTTGACCACTATTTTGTCCAATGATAGGGTCAAATCCGGGAGGGGGGAATCCATTGTGACTAAGAAACCTGGATATCTGATATTAATACAGAACCAGACGGAGAGAACTAATGGATCATGTACCCTGGATTATTTGCCCAAGTCTCCTGCAAAAATTCAAACCCGGCCGAGATGTCGGATTGATAGGCGACTGAATTAACCAAAGATTTGTGAGAAAATATATAATTGGAAATGGAGGAGTTACCAAAAGCCAAGCCTCGTTCAGTGGATGTAGTATTAGAAGAAGCTTCCTGAGCAGTGACTAATATAAAAGCAGATAAATGGTGGGTATAGGCAGATAATGTGGGATTAACTGTACCTTCAGGACCGTACGGAAGACCAGCGCGAATGATCCTGTGAGGATCAACGGCGGTATGTGGGAGATCCGCTCGGGGGTTGGTTTTCCGGATATGCGCCGAAAATGGACACCTGGAAGCATCAGCTGCCAATGTGAAGTTGAAGTTATTGTTGAGATTTGGATCGGAGGCAATTGTGAGATTGTCATGCAGAGGCGACAATTCAATCGGTGTTCCCTAAAAATGGAGGTCAATTGATATTGACACTGCGGGAGTAAGAGACGCCTACACTCTTCCAACGACCCATCATCCTAGCACCTAACAACTGACTTCCCTCAGCAGTTGAGTTGACCCCTGCTCTGATTGGATTATCAGAAAGAAACTTATTAAATTCTGGGACCATCTGCTTCAGTTGACGGAATGCAAGGAATGACCCATCCTTTGCCCAAGTATTGGCCCTTGCCGTCTTACTGTCACCGGGTTCTCCCACCAGAATAATACCAGGCTGGATAACGTCTTGGCCCTTGACGGGATTAGTAGTAAAACCTTGAAGACCGGGTTGACTGATGCCGTCCAAAAATCCAAAGTCTGCGAGAAATAGGGTCAACAATTAAGGTAAGCTAGTATAAGAAGAGGAATTTACGTTCATGACCCATTTCTGCACCAGGGCGCATCTGGCCTTGAAGGTTATAAACCTCACTAATGGAATCTCCAAGGATATTCTTAATGTTGCTAACTTGAGCGTCCAGTTTGGCCACGGTATCAGACGCGACGAGGAATACTCCATGAAGACCGCTGCCATTTAGAAAAGCTGGTACCCAATGATCCTCAATTGGTGTTATATCTTGCAGTGTACTAGCTTGAGCCGCTTGTCCTCCATTGAAAGATGCTCCACCATCGAGGATATCGACGGGAGCTCCGATAGTCGTCAAGCCTGCATGAGAGAAGGCGATATTTACCATGGCTGCTGGGTGAGTAGCAGGGTCACTGAGCTGCTGCGCAGATGTAATGAGAGGCACGATTCCGGAACGAAGTTTGCTTTTAAAATCAGTAACAGAATTTATCCTGAAGAAAAAGAAGATTTCATTGATCTGGCGCATTCCAACGCTGTAATAATATGATGTAGGTCTGGGATGATAGACGCGGAGAAGTGAAGGCACACGAACAGTATATCGGCTTGAATATTGGTGAGATTAAGAGCCAAAACATTAGCTCCTGGAACCCTAGAAGGTCCATTTGTTGTAGCGGGACTTGGTAACGGGGGGAATCCAACAGGATCTAAAAGTCTCAAATCAGTCTGAGTTACGGGTGGAGAATTAGAAAGCATTGGCGTACTGAACAAAATTCCCGTCTTTGTTCCTGCTGACACCTCTGGGGCCACATTGCTAGAGGCTCTAGTGACCGACATGAAAGTCGTCAAAAGAAAGGCAAGGAAAACATTCGAATTGGAGAGGATATGCATTACTGAACTGTAAGCAAGGATATCAATTCAAAGGGCTTCGTCCACCTTTTATAATCCTAGCTTAGCGGTCCATCCGGAGTGTCTTTCAGACCGTTGCGTGCCCCCCTTATGGGGTAAGTTTCACAGGTCCACATTACGGAACCAATAAGAGCTTTTCAGTTCAAGAACATAGATAAGATGAACGGAGGAGAGATACTCAAGTACAGCCATGCGCGCACTTGCCGCTTCGTAGCGCACAAAATATCCATTCTGGTGTGAATTAAGTTTGGAGGTCGCGCAGCACCGAGCTTACGTCTCGAATCATTCCCTGTAATCAGGAAGTTGCTAGCGCCGCAGATTGATCAGTTAAGCTCAAACACGCAATAGAGCTCCTAAATATTCTGCATGTTCAGTTTGAGGAATACCAATTAGCGTCTTACCAAAGAGATTCATGATAACGCTTTAGGTCCCAGCTTAATTGTTTTTGGTAAGAATATAATCTGATAGCAGAAGCTGAGAATAGCGAGGGCCGACTTGTTCAATAATAACGAGTTGGATGCGATGTCCAGTAAAACGGGGTGCTGGAGTCTTGGGCGCAGGACCTGTGCAGACGAAAGGGAACGTAAGCCCGATCTCAAAGAGAGCTATTACCAATGCATTCCACAAGATATAACGCTGAATAGTTGGCCGATGGTTGAAGGGTCTAATGACCATATCCGTTTATCCGGTTTAAAGAACGCTTGGTCGTGACTTTAGGAGTAATTCCGAGAATCCGAAGACTTAACGGTATGCTACCTGTTTAAAAGATTCATAGTTCAATTGTTCATCCATCACTGGAAACGAAAGATAGGGAAATACGGGACATCTCAGCCTTTTGAAGGTCAAAAATGAAGCGGAGCCCCCGGCGCTTGTTGAGGTGCTTATCAAACCGCTGTCTCCAATTGGGTTCTGTGGCTGCTTGTTGCACTGGGTCTGGTTGTCTTTCTTTCTCATTTGCTGTTCATTGGCATACCGGCCAAGTGATGAAAGCGCCTAGTTTAAATTGATGAAGACAAGTGGATCCTTACTCGCGCTATCACTCGAATTTGCCGGGCGGTCCACTCACCCATCCATTCAAGTATTATCGAAGATGAGCTGTTTGCGTATAATAATGCAGTACACTTTTTCATAATGCATAACGTCGGGAAGGCCCTTAACCCTATGCATTATGAGAAGTCTGCGTTCGAGATGCGGGACAGGTGTGACATAGTGAGTTGCCGACGCTGCCGAGGTTCCCCAAGAGGGAAAGGGAACTGATCAGGGTAATTTTGGAAGCCTAAATAACCATATCGGCCCACATCAGATGCTTTATACCGTAAAGGTAAGATTTTGGGGGCAGTTCCCGTCCTGTTGAATACCCAAATTTGGGACTATTGGCCTTAAGCGAGGTCTGATAATGCATAATAATGGTAAAATTTCATTCAAAACCCTATGCATTATGCGATATGCAAAACCTCTGCGAACAACTGTGGGAAGGGGTTAATTCCGATGCATTATTAGAATGATGCATTATCAACATATGCATTATGAGCAAGTGTACTATCATTAGTATTGCCGTCGGTCCCATTTGGTCCCATTCAGTTTCATTCACAGTAACAACAGCTGGTCATATCATTCCTTTTCCCTCGATTTATCCAGTGGGGAAACTATTGACAAGAGCTCTATGTCTGCCTTTTTTCACGTCGGTATGTCCGGAAGTTGCCCATGGTCTTCAACAGGCAATACGACACCATTGACTCCCTATGAATTTTTATCCCCATGTACCTGAGGTGTCTATCCTTCCCCTAATCTATATAGTTCCACCCCTCAATTCTTTAATGACGCCGGAACTCGCACAATTGTAATCACTGTATTAATACTATTTTATCGGGGGTTTATATTTGCCTGTAGGATATTCACATCCTTTACAGAATAAAATGCAGAAAGCTCCACCTCATTTTTACTTCGTGGAAACATATCCACGCACAAATCTAAAACAAAGACCTCTCCCTCAAGTCTTGGACCCAAGGGTAACGCTCAAGAGACAAAGAAGAGTACGACGATTGACTGCAATGCAATGCTATGGCTAGCTGGGATAAGTTACTCTCTATCTGTATCCTGCTTTGGTATCCAGACTACATTACTGGTCGACCTCTACACAGCGAGTCAGGACGAGTGTTCTGGCCATAGTTGTACATTTCTCCGTATGCTCCATTTTATATGCTTTTGCCAAAGCGTTTCCTGTCCACTGTTATTAGATTCACAAAGGTTTACTATTTCGCGAAGCCCATGTGGAGTAGACCACTTCATTGTATCCCGGAAGAGTATTGTTGGATGTACGAGCGCTCAGCAAGTTGTATGCTGTGAGCTCTGTCCCCCGCTGTGCTGCAGGATTCCCTCTGGTCACCCATGGAGGTAACTTTTATTCCCCATTTGTTTGTACAGCATATATTCGATATAAGTGGCTTAAATGTTGTTGTACATACATTATCCGTTTGCCACCAGGGTCAAACGCCAATTTTATTGCTATTGTGTGTTTTGCGACGTTTATTTCAACAAGTATTACCCAATCTATCGGTCCATCCTATCTACATTAAATGCTCCGGTATTATGTATAGACCAAGCTGTCCATCGCTATTCCAACATGTCCGACCAGGCAGGATAAT
>Ga0157379_10000497_pt1 | contig 31919 bp, 24 predicted proteins | sample S25metaG_FD_121802 | JGI IMG/M metagenome (GOLD analysis project Ga0157379, IMG submission 121802) | Switchgrass rhizosphere microbial communities from Kellogg Biological Station, Michigan, USA - S2-5 metaG | ecosystem: Host-associated > Plants > Roots > Rhizosphere > Soil | place: USA... | reverse complement strand
GCCGGTATAAATTGCCGGCAAAGGCGAAGGAATCCAGCCCGACTCGAGGCAACTTGTCGGGTAGGTTCTCGCACCCACCTGACGCATTCCAAACTCCACTCCGGCTTCAACAATCGCTGCTTTTACCTCTTCCCCTTGTTCCCAGGGGCCGAACAATTCCCAGCCAGGCTGGCCGACCATTCCGTGCCGCAGCGCTCGAACGTCGTGTCCGGCAATCTTGAATGCGTCCATATGAAAGAAACGGATGTCCGGCACAGCCTTTTGAGTGACCTTCTCCATGACATGGACGGCCCTTGGTCCCTGAACCTGGTATCGAAAAACCTTTCTCCGGCCCTGATTGACTGCGGACCGCTCATCTCTTTCCGCCACCGCGTTGTATTTTCGAGATTCCAGGTTGTATTGCACCCAATTGGCGGCGGGGGGACGGCCGACAAGGTTGAAGCGGTTCTCGTCGAGGTAGAAGAGAATCGCGTCACCGATCACGTATCCGTCGCGATTGCAGGCAACGAATTGTTTCGCCTGATTGACTCTGAAATTCCGGAACGTATTCACGCCGAGATCGCAAAACAGCTGGAGCGCGTCCGGACCTTCGACATAGAGGTCCGTCATATGGTGCGACTGATCGAATAGCGCGCACGTCTCCCGCCACGATCTCTGTTCGTCGCGCCAGTTGGTGAACTCCGATCGGACTACAGGGAATGCGTAAGGGCCAATCTGAGAATTCCGAAGCAGTTCGACCGGACTCGCAACTGTTTGCAGGAGATCTTCGAGACTCTTTGCGGTCATAGTTCCTCCTTTCGCGGTTCGGGGAGCCAAAAGGAAAAGAGAAATCCGACAAACAGAACGGAGAACCCGACAGCGGCCGCCACGAGCGCAACCTTGGTAGGCGCGTATGCAGGATCGCTGGTAATCGCGAGGGTGGCGGTCAACCAGGCGAAACACGTGCCGACAAGCCGGCCTCCCGTATTGATTGCGAAGCTCTCTCCGGTCCCACGCAAGTGAACGGGGTAGATGCGTGGAAGATAGTTGCCCCAGAAGCTGAATTGCCCGATGACGAGCACTCCGAGAACAAGGTTTCCGATATATAGCCAGGTAAGACTCGTTGTCGCTGCGATGCCAAAGACGATCGGCAACATGATGAACGCGGGAGCTTGAAACAGCCGCAGCAGGCGCTGCCGGCTGACAATGCGGACGACGAGCAGCGCCAGAAGGGTTCGACCTATCAATCCTCCGACTTCCGAAACCAGAGTCATGCGCGCCGCAATGCCGCCGCTGATTGCGCCAGCCTGCTGAGCCGTCATGTCTCGAACTTCTTCGCGCACTTCCGGCACGCCGCGAATCATTTGCGGCACCTGTTGAAGCGCTCCAAACGCCGCGCCGTACGCGAGTGCAAGCATGATCGTCGAAACGATAGTCGCGCGCCGCAGACTCGGAGCAAACAGTTCGCGGAAGCTTGGTCGTTTCAATGTTCCGGCGGCGCTCTTTTCACGCCAAACGGGAGACTCAGGGAGGAACGGTCGAATGAAAATGAGCGGAAGGGCGGGGATTACACCAGTCATGAGGGTGTAGCGCCATGCAGCATGTGAATCGGCCGCCGTCAGACCGAAGGCATTGAGGGCGGGAAGACTTCCGGCGTAGGCAATGCACAAAGCATTGGCCGATGCGACCAGGAGTCCTCCGAAGTTCGAGCACGCTTGTGTGTACCCGAGAACGCGTTCACGCTGTACAGGGTCCGGAAATAGCTCTGCGAGCCACGCGACTGCCGCAACAAACTCGACGCAAACGCCAACGTAAACGAGGCAGCGAAGCACCAGAAGCATTTCGATTGAAGTCGCGTAGCCCGAGGAGAATGCCGATACTGCATAGAGGAGAATGCTGAATGTCAGGACGCGGCGTCGGCCGAACCAGTCCGTAAGATAGCCGCCCAGAAGTCCGAATATTCCCGCCGCGAACGCCGGAAAGTAAAACAACCGACCGACCCACATCTGAAATTCAGGAGAACCGGGCTGAGCTCCGGTCAGGTCGCGGAGTGCCTGGGGCGCGATGAGCGGCAGCATCAGGATTTCGTACGTATCGAAAGCAAATCCGATAACGGCAATGCTGCAGATCAGCCATTGGATCGGAGTCAGCTTCGGGGTATTGCGTTGTTCGGCTGCAGACATGGCCGCAAATATACACGTGGGAGAGATCTGGGGACAGCCTCCGAATTCGAACTGAGAAATCTACGCAGACTGAAGACTCTGTCGTTCGAATTCGGAGGCTGTCCCCAGATCTCTCCCACGACTAGCGGGGTTACTTTCGCTCGAGAATTTCCAGCTTGACTCGATCGCCATCTGCCTTGGCCGTGATTGGCGGGCGCGGCAGTTTCGAAACTCCGGCCTCAATGGTGAAAGTGAAGTCGAGGGAATACCATGCGCCGCTCACGTCCGCCGCTGGCGCGGGCGTGTTGTCATGGCGGACGTAATTTCCCACCAGAGCACGCGTAACGCCGAACTGGACGTCTGTCTCGAGATTCTTATCGTCGTTCACATAGACCTGCGAGATGTGCGTCTTATATCCAGGCTTGTAGATAAGAAAGTGCAGATGAGCAGGCCGAAGGTTATGCCGGCCCTGAATGCGGATCAAATCTCCCACGGGCCCGTCGACGGGAATCGGATAACCTGCGGGCTTCACGGTACGAAAGCTGATGTGCCCCTGTTCGTCTGTCTTGAACTTTCCGCGGAGATTCATGTTGGCCTGTTGCGGATCCTGATTCTCGTAAAACCCTTCAGGCGACGAATGCCATACATCGACTTCCGCATCAACGACAGGCTTGCCCTGAGTGTCCTTCACCCACGCATTCACGAACAACGCGGGGCCTGGTGTCGGTGAGCGCACGATCGATTCGCCATTCGCAGTGACCGGAGAGTCCATACGCCAGAACGGCCCAAGCAAATTTGCTGTGGTTTCCGTCTGCCCATTGTTGCCATTGTTCAGGAGGCAAACCAGAGTCGAAAAGCCGAGCGAACCCGCAAGCAAGACGACTTCATTATGAGTATCGGTAGTTTTCTTGCCGAGCGAGGCAATGAATGCGCAGGCCTGGCGGAATTCGTCTTCCGTGAGTTTTACTTCGCGGGCGAAATCATGAAGGTGGCGCACAGCCGCAGAGACGATTTCCCTGAGGCGAGGATCCTGCGCGCGTTGCAATTCGCTCAGGACGGCATCGGTGACCTGCTGCTGGCTCTCGATGATCATTTGGGAGCATGCAGTCCGCATTCCTTCGCCGTCGTTTCTTCCCACCACCATCGTCCGGCGCGGATGTCCTGCCCTGGTTCAACGGCTCGCGTGCAGGGCGCGCAGCCAATACTCGGATATCCCCGATCATGAAGCGCATTGTAGGGGACGTTATTCTCCCGGATGTAGGCCCACGTGTCTTCGAGGGACCATTCGAGCAGGGGATTGAACTTCTTTAGACCGTTGCTGTCGTCCCATTCTTCGATTTGAAGACTCTGGCGCGCCAGCGACTGTTCGCGTCTTAATCCGGTCACCCAGGACTTCTTACCGCTCAACGCGCGTCCCAGGGGCAGGACCTTTCGAATATGACAGCACTGTTTTCTTTGGGAGACGCTTCGATAGAAACCGTTGGGACCGTTCTGCTCGACCCACTCCTCGACAAGTTTGGACTCCGGGAAGTAGACGCGGATCGGAACCGGGTATTTATCGCGAGCGATGTCGAGCAGATCCAGAGTCTCATTGGGAAGACGGCCGGTATCCAGCGTGAAGACTTCAATACGCCGCGCATGCTTCGAGATCATGTCGAGCAGCACCATGTCTTCAAGGCCAAAACTGCAGGCAAAAGCGCTGGGGCCGTGCTCCGCTTCAATCTTTTTCAGTAAGGAAATGGTTTGCTGATTCACAACTTTGGAAGAACTCTAATTATGAACCCTGCCGTCGGCGGTTGTCTACGGGCTAGGCAGTCAATGCGGCGGTGAGTCCACGGACATCGGGCGCGTTGTCCAGATCCTTTACGATTTGAATCACGGTCTCGGTTTTCGCCTTTGGCCATTTTGCATAATCGGCACAGCCTCGAAATTTGTCCGCTGTCTCGTCATAGCTCATGGGATTCGAGGGATGCCCCTTGGCGTAATCGGCTCGGCCCGAGATCGCTTTCCCGCCCCTGAGGTGAACCTTGATAACGCTGGTCATCTTGTTCAGGCCTGCCTTTTCGGCTTCGGGGTCGATGTAGAAGTTCACGCGTTGCAGCAGGTCCTGCACATCGGCTCGTTGAACCACTTCGTCGGTGAACTCCAGCAGGCCGGCCTTACGTTCGAGGAGCAGGATGGCCATGCAGAACTCCATGCTGAACTTGGCGTTGAGAGCGTTCTTCGGGCGGTGATGAATCAGGGCGTTCATCATTCCGCTATTGCCACCCATGTCGATCTTCTCTACATCCGCGGCACTGATATTGTTTTCGAGGACGAGACGTAGCATCTCACCCATAGCAGGATGCGTCAACGAGCCGGAAGGGAAGGGCTTGATGGAGACTCCGGGCTCGGCGAAGTTCCAGGGTTTGCCGAGGCGGTTCACGATCGCGTCCGGGTTGAATCCGCCGCCTGCGGCGTGGAAGAAGCCACTCTTCGCTTCGAGGATTTCTTCGGATGCCGTCCATCCGATCGCCGCGAGGTCTGCCGCAACAACACCGTTTTCTGCGGCGCGTCCGGCATGGAAAGGCTTTGTCATTGAGCCGAAATTGTTGCGAAGCCCTCCGGCTTCCGCGGCAGCGATGCCCAGCATGTATGCGATTTGCTTTACATCGAGACCCAACAGCCTTGCGCACGCAGCCGCGCTTCCGAACGATCCGATCGTTCCGGTCGTATGAAAGCCATCGCCATAGTGTCGCGGATTGATCGCCTCGGCGATCTTGCTCTCGACTTCGACTCCGACGTGGTACGCCAGAGTCAGTTCCTTTCCGCTGATCTTTCGCGCCTCAGCTTGTGCAAATGCCGGCGGAAGCACCGTCACGGTCGGATGCGTCAACAGGCCGTAAATGCGATCGGGTGCGACGGACAATTGTGTATCGTCATAATCATCGGCGTGGATGTAAATGCCGTTCGCAAGGGCCGCAAAACGGACGGGAACTTTTATCAAGCTGCCGATCAGCGTTGCGTTGCCGCCAGTCGTCACCAGCGTCGCCAGATAGCGCCTGACGAGTGGGCCCATCTCGGACACGGATCCAGCCAGAGCAAGGCCGAAGCCATCGAGAATAGACTTCCGCCCGAGAGCCAGTACGTTGTCCGGAATGTCTTCATACTTTGCGTTGACGATGAAATCCGAGACATAGTGCGTCAGGCCGGGCGCGTTTGGAATCGCCGGCGGCGCGGATGCGGCGTTCTCTTTTGTCGCGGGCGCGCAGGATGTTGCCATCCCCGCCAGAGCCAGAGTGCCGGCCGCGGCGGCAGAATTAGAGAAAAACTGGCGTCGCTTCATTGTGGTTGGGCATTATACGCCGAATGTGGAGGAGACCATGCGTTTGATCATCTTTGCCTGCTCGGTCCTGCTGTTCTCCAGTTGTTCTGGAGAGCAAGCTCCAAAAAGCGGATCGGCGACATCCGCCGTTGTCTTTGAGGGCGCGCGTTTGCTCGTCGGTGATGAAAGCGCCCCGATCGAGAACTCCGCGTTTGTCATGGAGAACGACAAAATCACCAGGGTCGGGAAGAAGGGCGAGTTACAAATCCCTGAGCGGGCTTCGCACATTGACCTGAGCGGGAAGACTGTCATGCCAGCGATCATCGATATGCACAGCCATCTCGGGTACACCATCGTCAAGACAAATGAGACGCGCAAGGACACCTACACTCGGGAAAACCTGATCGATCATCTCAAGCGCTATGCCTATTACGGAATTGCGGCAACGTTGAGTCTTGGAGTTGATCGTGGCGATTTGCCTTTCCAGATTCGGGCGGAACCTATCGAAGGGGCGGCTCTGTTTCTCACCTCGGGTCCCGGGATTGCTCTCCCTGGCATGGGCCCGGGTGCAGATTACCGGAAAGATGCCGCTTACGGGGTAACGACCGAGGCAGAAGCGAGGAAAGTGGTTCAGGAACTGGCAGCAAAGAAAGTCGACATCGTGAAGTTCTGGGTCGACGACAGAAATGGGGCAGTGAAGAAGCTTCCACCCAACCTGTATCGAGCTATCATCGACGAAGCGCACAAAAACAATCTCAGAACGATTGCCCACATCTATTACCTCGTCGATGCGAAGGAACTCATGCGCGCAGGTGTCGATGGTTTCGCTCATGGAGTGCGCGACAAGGATATCGATGACGAGTTCATGGGACTGCTTAAGCAACGGACCGTCTTCTTTACACCGAATCTTCCAGATCGTCCGATGACGGAGGAAATCCTTCCCTTCATTGCCGAAACACTGCCGGCCGCACAGATGGACAGAATCAAGAGCGAGATGGCAAAAGTGGACGCGAAGGCGCGGCAGACACAGATAGACTTCTTTAACATCCAGGCTCGGAATCTGAAAAAGATCAACGATGCCGGTGTTGCTCGCATTGGTCTCGGCACGGATTCCGGCGTGTCGGTAGGCTGGACTGCCCACGCCGAGTTGGCCGACATGGTTGCGGCAGGAATGACTCCCGCGCAGGTCATCACAGCCGCGACAAAAACTTCTGCGGAGTTGCTGCACCTCGACCAACTCGGAACGATCGCTGCAGGCAAGAGCGCGGACTTCATCGTCCTCGACGCCAACCCACTCGACGACATCACGAACACGCGAAAGATTTCAAAGGTCTACCTGCGCGGGAAGGAGATTGATCGCTCCGCACTGCGGGCTGCGTGGACCGCACCGTAATGAATTTCGGTGGCGTGATGACGTTGACCCTGGATTTGCTCAAGCGAACTTACTCGAGGACGCGGCGGCCGAGGCTTAAAAAATGTTCCTCTGTCGTGGGTTCTACCTGTCTAACGTTACCAAACAACCACGTGATAGTATCGCCGCCATGAACTCAAACGGAATTATGTACAAATCGCGCTGGACTGTCTTGTTAGTGGCCACATTCCTGGTTCTTGCCAATCTCTTCGTGAGCGCCGCTCCAGTACCGACGCGGCTCAGCGACGAGCAATTCTGGAAGCTCGCCACGGACTCTTCGGAGGATGACGGTTATTTTCGATCGGATAACCTTTTGTCCAACGAAACAACATTCCAGTACGTTATTCCTGAAGTTCTCAAGGTCGCCAAGCAGGGACGCGTGTACCTGGGTGTGGGCCCCGAGCAGAACTTCACCTACATGGCGGCGCTGAAGCCGTCGATGGCATTTATCATCGACATCCGTCATGGCAATTTCGACGTGCAGCTCCTGTACAAAGCGCTGTTCGAATTGTCCGCCGATCGCGCGGACTTTGTATCGCGGCTCTTTTCACGGAAGCGGCCCGCTGGGCTGACAGCGCAATCGAGCGTCACACAAATCTTCGATGCCATTCTCGCTTCCGCGAGTACTAAGCAAGTCTACGAGGAGAACCTGAAGACGATAGAAGATCACCTCATGAAGAAGCACAACTTTGCTCTGACTTCCGGTGACCGCGAGGGAATCGCGTGGGCCCTGAGCAACTACTACAGGTTCGGACCGAATATTAGTTACGGTTCAAGTCTTTCCACTGGCGTTGCACCTCCTTCCATCGTCGGAGCTACCACGTTTGGCCGCTTTGGAAACAACATGGCGACTTATGAAGCACTGATGACTGCTGAAGACGGACAAGGGCAAAATCGAGGCTATCTGGCCAACGAAGAGAACTTCAACTTTCTAAAAGATCTTCAGACTCGAAACCTGGTTATTCCCGTTGTCGGTGATTTTGCAGGCAATAAGGCGATTCGCGCGGTCGGTCGGTACTTGAAGAGTGTTGATGGCATGGTTTCTGCTTTCTACGTGTCGAATGTCGAACAATTCCTGGTGGATGGCGGTACCTGGGACACGTTCTGCCGTAGCGTTGACACCTTGCCTCATGACGAAAGCAGCATGTTCATCCGTTCGGGCCGCGGCGGTATTTATACGGTTAACTCAACAGGAGGCAATGTCCAAAACTCCTCGGCCGCGCGCATGCTGCCCGAACTGCAGTGCAGTGCCGCCCGTTGATTGGGAGTTATTTCGCGCGGGTCTTGTTCCGCTTTCCAATAAAGCTGCCGGCGATGAGGCTTAGACTCATTGCCAGAGGAATCGCGGTGGCGTGATGGTGGCGGATACTGGGCTCTACAGACGCAACCTGAAGTGCTGTGCTGTGCACGGCGATAATGATGAGAAGGAACAATAGCGAGGTGCGTGCATCCTTGCCTGAATACAGCAGGGTGGCAAGGAGGATCAGAGGGGCATTTATCAAGACGAGGCAATACGGCCACATTGCAAAGTAGTACTCCCGCGTGATGTTTCTCTTGAACGGAAGGTCCTCGGCTGCCAGGTGGTAATGAGTGAGGAGTTTCAGGTCATCCGAACTTAACCCCCGGACTCCCGCTTCTTCCTTCAGGATTTCCTCCATGTACCGCTTCGAATAGAACTTCAGGTGTGTTTGGATAGCCAGCCGGATAAATCCCACAGGATTCCGGCGAATCACTCGCAATGCAATGCGCTTCGCCTCAGCGTTTGCCTGATAGTCATCTTTCAGCGCTTTGCGGAGGCGATTGACCAGCCCGGCGTCATCGAACATTTCCGAGTTGCGGGTATTCATCATCGCTGTGTCCTTCGCATAAACCAGAGGCGTCGCTAAAACTGCTGCAGCATCCGGGTTGTCGGTATCGGATGGTTTCACTAATGGCGAGACATTACTGACGAGGAAAAAGCCGTCGGCATAGCTATAGGCAGGAGGCAGGTGTGAGAGCCTCCCATTCCACTGCTTGTACATCCAGTGTAAGCCGACGAATAGAACGACGCTGATCAGGGCGTGAACGCCGACCCTGGAAAGCAATCGCTTCCATTGCCCCGGCAAGCCGCGCCACGCGTCGCCCGCGAGCAGTGGCGCGATGACGGTTGCGGTTAGCAGCAGTGGCACAAAACTGACGCGAAACGCAACGAGCACGACTCCTGCAATCTGCATCGCGCCCAATGCCCACAACTTCCTTGCTCGAAGATATTCCAGAGCGAACCACAGGTAGAGCGCAAATACCGCCGTGCTCAGGCTCTCCGTCAGGACGAATCGCTCAAACAGGAGTTGCTGCGGTTCAAGAGTAACTGCAATCGCGGCTACGGCTGCTATGGCGAAAGAGGTTCGGAAATAGCGTACAAGGAGCCCAGCGGTCAAAAGGGATGTCGCAATGCCTGCGACGGTTTGAACTGCAACGAGCGAACTTAACGATCGCGATCGCGCCGTTAGTCCGTAGACCACATAGCCATAGACGAAGGAACGGTCCGGTGGAATCCAGCCCAGCATTGCTGTTGTCAGATAGCTCATCGAATCGCCGAGGTAGACCTGCGGGCTCGAATCGAGAACGAAAATCACGAGCTTGATAAACGACAGGATGGCGGCTAAAACGAACCAGTGATTGGGTTGTGTGCCGCCGTGAATCGAGTGTAGACGAGAACTCATGTTGTGGCCTGATCAGCTTCAGTCGCGGCGAGTATTATAGGGTGGCGTGCGGCGGGTTGACGACCTGTTCGTCCATGGATTGCTTGCCGCCCTTTTCGCATTACCATTACGAATCGGAGATGAAATGAAACTCCAGGGAAAGAACTTGATTGCTGGCGATGCCATCAGTGCCACTGCCGGATACTTCACTGCTCGCGGGGATCTGGCGAAGTTTGAAGAAGCTACCGAAGCGCAAGTCGATTTGGCGTTTGAGGCGGCGGAGCAGGCGTTTCATGAGTTTCGCCGGGCCTCGGCCGTGCGCCGCGCCGCGTTCCTGGAACGTATCACGGAGGAAATCGAGTCCTTGGGTGACGATTTGCTCACGACGGCAAACCTCGAAACGGCTTTGCCTATAGCCGAGCGGCTGGTGGGAGAGCGCGGACGCACGGTGAATCAATTGAAAATGTTCGCCGCTCTAATCCGCGAGGGATCGTGGGTTGACGCGAGGATTGACCGCGGTCTCCCTTCCCGAAAGCCAGTACCGAAGCCCGATGTTCGCCGGATGCTCATTCCCATAGGCCCGGTTGCAGTGTTTGGCGCAAGCAATTTCCCGCTCGCCTTCTCCGTGGCGGGCGGCGACACGGCGTCTGCACTTGCTTCCGGATGTCCGGTCATTTTCAAAGCGCATCCTGCGCATCCTGCAACCTCGGAACTGGTAGCTGATGCGATCATCAGAGCAGCGAAGGAACACCGAATGCCTGCCGGCGTCTTTTCTCTGCTGCAGAGCACACGCAACGAGATCGCCACTGCGGTGGTGAAGCACGCAAGAGCTAAGGCCGTCGCTTTCACAGGCTCGCTGCGAGCGGGACGCGCGCTCTTCGACTCTGCCGGCAGCCGCTCGCATCCGATCCCGGTATATGCGGAGATGGGAAGCATCAATCCCGTGTTTCTTCTCCCCGGCGCCCTGAACGAACGGGCAGAAGCGATTGCTCAGGGCATGAGCACATCTGTCATGCTGGGCGGAGGACAGTTCTGCACGAGTCCCGGCCTCGCCGTCGGCATCGGTAGCCCGAACTTCGCTCGATTTTCAGAAGCGCTGGGTGAACTCGTCAAACGCGCACAGCCGGCGACGATGCTGCATTCCGGAGTTTTGCAGTCTTTCGAAGCCGGTGTGAAGCGGGTCCGAGCGATCGAAGGTGTGCAAGCGATGGCTTCGGTGAACACTGCGGACAACAGCAAGGCGCAGGCGCTTCCAACCGTCTTTGCGGCCGACTTCGAGACGTTCATGAAGCATCCCGCACTCAGCGAGGAACTCTTCGGTCCGTCAACGCTTGTTGTCGGGTGTGGTTCGCCTGAAGACATGCTCGCCATCGCGCAAGGTCTGGAAGGACACTTGACTGCCACAATTCACGGCACCGCTCAAGATCTTGCCGAATATTCCGCTCTGATTACGATCCTGGAGAACAAAGTGGGTCGGCTCATCTTCAATGGGTTTCCGACTGGCGTCGAAGTCTGCGCGTCGATGCAACATGGGGGGCCGTACCCTGCGACCACGGACTCCAGAACAACATCCGTGGGCACAGCGGCTATTCTTCGATTCGCTCGGCCTATCGCGTACCAGAATTTTCCACAGGCTGCGCTTCCCATCGAATTGCAGGATGAGAATCCTCGCGGGATCTGGCGGCTCGTCGATGGACATCTGACCAGAGAGAAACTACAGTACGCCGATGACCGCTCCACTTAAGGCGCGTTACAGGGGTGTGTTCCCTGTAGTTCCGACGACGTTTACCGAATCCGGTGAGCTGGACATCGACAGCCAAAAACGCTGTGTGGATTTCATGATCGACGCCGGTTCGAACGGCATCTGCATTCTCGCGAATTTCTCCGAGCAATTTGTGCTGTCCGATGCCGAACGCGAAGTCCTTACCACAATAATTCTTCGGCACGTTGCGGGAAGAGTGCCCGTGATCGTGACCACCACGCACTTCAGTTCTCGCGTTTGCGCGGAACGCAGCAAGAGAGCACAGGATGAAGGCGCGGCCATGGTTATGGTAATGCCGCCTTATCACGGTGCGTCGATTCGCGTAGCGGAGCCGCAGATTTACGAGTTCTTTGCCGACCTTTCCAACGCGCTGCGTATTCCCATCATGATTCAGGACGCGGCTGTCAGCGGCACCGTCCTCACGGCTTCCTTTCTCGCGCGTATGGCAAAGGAGTTGGAGCGTGTCGCCTATTTCAAGATCGAATGTGCGGGAGCGGCTACGAAGCTGCGTGACCTGCTGCGTCTTGGCGGCGACGCCGTCGAAGGCCCGTGGGATGGCGAGGAGGGCATCACGCTGTTTGCGGATCTCGAGGCTGGGGCAACGGGAGCGATGACGGGAGGCGGCTACCCGGATGGAATTCGTCAGATTGTCGATGCGTATACCGCAGGCCGCCGCGAAGAGGCGTTTCGGGCTTACGAACGCTGGCTACCCCTCATCAATTTTGAGAACCGCCAATGCGGCCTGCTCGCCTGCAAGGCCCTGATGAAGGAAGGCGGCATCATTGATTGCGACGCTCCGCGCCGCCCACTCGCGGGGCTGCATCCTTCGGTCCGCGCGGGTTTGATCGAGACTGCACGGCGTCTAGATCCTATGGTGCTTCAGCGCCGATAAATTGGGAGCTTTGTGATTGATTAACTATGAATTGATATTTGTGAGATGAAAGCACACGCGACCTCGGTCTCCAGGTAACAAATCTCAATTCATAGTTAATCAATCATAAAGCTTCCCTCTGCCTCTCTCCATCGTTCCGCGTTTGACACCATCAGCACCGCTCACTATAGTTCGCGCCAGAGGTCTTAAGTTCACCTGGCGAGGGAGAAATCAAATGAGCGAAATGACGAGGCGGATCTTTTTCCAGGCAGCAGGAATTGCTGCTATGGTCCCGGCTTTCGGATCTGGTGCTGCCGCTCAGGGTCAACAGACTCAGCAAACCGATGCATCGGACATCAAGGTCGAGAGTGACGTTGTCTATGGAAAGGGCGGCGACTTGGATCTCCGCCTGGATATCTACCGTCCCCTCACAGGAACCGAGAAGCGGATGGCGGTAATTCATATCCATGGCGGGGGATTTACGCAGGGCAGTAAAACCGGCGTTGCCAGTTCTTCTCGCGCGTTCGCGCGACAGGGCTATGTGAGCATTGCGTCGCAGTACAGGCTGACGGGGCAGGGACGGTGGCCCGCTCAGATCGAAGACGTCAAAGCCGCAATTCGATGGACGCGCGCCAATGCTTCCATGCTGAACATCGATCCGGCCAGAGTCGCGGTCGCAGGTTACTCCGCCGGCGGGTTGATGGCTCTTTTCGCCGCCGGAACTTCAGACCAGAAGGAGTTCGAAGGAAATGGCGGCAATGCCGGCGTCAGTTCGAAGGTTGCGGCATGCGTTGGGTTCTATCCGGCCGTTTCTGCAAATCGCAATCTGCTGCCCGATGGCGCCGATCAGGCTGCGATTGATGCGGCGGGAGCGGCGAGCCGCATTTCTCCAAACTTCGCACCGACGATTTTCCTGCACGGCCTTGCGGACACGACCATTCCGCCCCAAAGCAGTGTCAACTTTTTCGAGAAGTTGCGCGCCGCGGGCGTGAAAGTGGATCTGCATCTTTTTCAGGGAGCTCCGCACGCCTACGAAATCAATAATCCCGACGCCGCTCAGGTTTCTGCGCAGCTCGCGAATTTATTCTTTGAACGACTGATCGTCAATCCGCGCGAGTACCCCCCGTTCGGCGGTGGCCGTGGCGGTGGCGGCGCAAGAGGCGGTGGCGGGGCACGCGGGGCCGGCGCGGCCGGTCGCGGCCAGCAATAGCAACTTAAATAGCGTCAATCGGCTTACGTCGAGAGTCCCTGCCGGCCGAGGTCTGCCAGCTTCTTTTCTGAAAGACTCAACATTAGAATCGATACCAGCGCCTCGGCTGTCGTTCTGTCGCGCCTTGCCACCTTCAACTCCACCTGGCCTGTATCGCTACCGGGCACGCTTTCGAGTGTCGCGATACTTCTGACTTTGATTATGAGGCGGTTGCCGAACCAGCCCTGCTTCAAGTCCACAGAATGCAAATCGCCGAGTGGAATCACTACCCTTTGAATGCCGGACTTGATCACGCCGAAAAAGCCATCCTTCACCTGGAATTCCAAAGTCAGGCCTGCATTGGTTGCAGTGGCGAGACCGCCGCCGGTAGCAAGTCCCTGGTAAACCTGTGGGAACGAAAATGGGGTATGAGCAGAGTCCATCGTTTGCGATTTAGATAGCAGATCCCCGGCGTCCAGGTAAAGAAGCATTCGACTTTTTTCCCACGTAATGAAACCGAACCAGATAGATCTTTTCTCCCTTGCCGTGTTTCGCAACCTTCAGCAGATCGAGGACGCCGAGGAAGCCCGACTCCCTTGCGAGTTCGGGCGTGATATCGGGAAAGCCGATGGTCTCTATCGAGTCCACCACGATTTGTCCGTCCTCCATCGGATAACGACCGCCGACCTTCACGTGTGGTCGCATCCAGATACGAACGCTGCACGTGATGTCTCCGTTTTTCACGCCTTCGCGCAAGCGCTTCGTGAATTGCATGGTTTACCTGAGCTTCGAGAAACGGCGCTCGACCTCGTGATAGCCTCGGTACCGCAGGTCACAGTCACGTGACGCTCCGGATCAATTTCCTGCTGATAAAATCGCCAACTCTTGTCGCGCGAAGGCCCGGCTGCCCCCAGGTCATTCCGTACTGGTTTCTTCCGCCTGGACTCTAAGACAGACATGCCCACCGAAACAAGCGGGAGAACTATTGAAGTATCTCAAACACGTGCAATCCGTCTCATGAGACGCTAAGCTCACTTGGCAAGGAGGACGTATGCGGCGTCTGACCGGCAAGCATTCGATTGCCATCGCAATTCTCGTCTGCGCTTTCGTTCTGAGCGTTTTGCCGAGCCGCGCGGTCGAGACGCTTTCACCTCAACTCAGCGACAATGAGTTCTGGCAACTCGTTTCGACATTTTCCGAACCCGACGGCTTCTTTCATTCCGACAACTTCGTTTCCAATGAACGGTCATTTCAGCACGTGCTTGCGGAACTGGCCGCCGGGAGAGATCCTGGAAGCGCTTATGTCGGTGTTGGCCCCGAGCAGAACTTTACGTACCTTCTGGCCGTCAACCCGAAGATCGCTTTCATCGTAGATATTCGCCGGCAAAATCTAATCGAGCATCTGATGTACAAGGCGCTTTTCGAACTTTCCGCGGATCGGGCGGAGTTTCTTTCACGCCTCCTCTCTCGAAGCCGGCCATCGGGCCTCAACTCGAAGTCGACAGTTGAAGACCTCTTTTCCGCCTACAGCGCGGCGGCGACCGATCCCGAGATCCTTCAGAACAACCTCCGCTCAATCAAGAAACGCCTGGCGCAGGACCATGGCTTCCTGTTGAGCCCTGAAGATGAAATAAGTCTCGAGCGAGTCGTCAGGGCATTCACTATTGGTGGCTCATACCTCACGTACGACGGCCCCGTCGAGGCCCGTGGCGCACGGACGGTGACAGGCATAATGCCCACGTTCGAAGAGTTGATGATGGAAACGGACGGGGAGGGGCGACATCGCAGCTTCCTCGCCTCCGAGGAAAACTTTCGAACGATCCAGGAGCTTCAAAAGAAAAACCTCATCGTTCCGATCGTAGGCAATTTTGCCGGACCGCGAGCGCTTCGTTCTGTTGGTCAATACCTGCGAAATCACGGCGCCACCGTCACGGCCTTCTACACCTCGAACGTTGAGCAGTACCTCTTCATGGATACGAGCTGGAAGGGTTTCTATGAGAATGTGGCAACCTTGCCCATAGATGGAAGGAGCGTGTTTGTGCGCGGGCTCATCCGCGATTCCTATGGTGAGTATTCCTCATCTCCGGCCCTTCCATTGACATCGCGGTACGAAACAAAATTATTTCCCATCGGCACGCTGGTTGACGCGTTCAACAGCGGAACGGTCCAACGGTACGGAGATATTCTTATTGCCCGCTGAGCGCCGTGATTGAAGTGCCGCTCCTAGTTCGCGTTTGTTAACTATGTCTGATGCCTTGCGCGACCCTTTTTCGGTTCCTAATCCAGCGCGTAGACCCAGATTGAGCCGCCTTCGGGGACAGGCGGATATTCCCCGGGGAATCCGCGATTCAGCGTTCCCTGCATTCCGGCGGAGTCGCCGCCCCATCCGGAGACCACGGCTATATATTGCTTGCCGTCGACTGTGAAGGATGTTGGTGGCGCGAGAATTCCCGATGGAGTTGGGGATTCCCACAAGAGCTTCCCGTTCTTTGCATCAAAGGCGTGAATCTTCCGATCATTCGTGCCGCCTGTAAACACCAGACCGCCCGCCGTCGCCAGCATCGCTCCCCAGTTCGGACTCTTTGGCCAGTTGTGCGTCCAGACTTTCTTACCGGTGTCGACGTCCCAGGCCTGGACTTCGCCGAAATGATCGGCACCCGGCACGAATGGCGGCGCGCCCGTTCCCCCGCCTCGCCCCGTTCCCGTGTAGCCGCGTCCGGGCGTATAGGTCACCGGAGCGCCGGTGAGCTCGCCGCAGATATTGTTATTCGCTGGTACGTAGATCATGCGTGTTTGGGGACTGAACGCAATCGGTGGCCAGTTTTTTCCTCCATGAAGCCCTGGACAGAAGTTTGCGGTTTTACCGGTGCCCGGCTTGCGCTCGGGATCGACATTGGGTCTTCCCGTTATCGGATCGAGGCTGAGGAAGACGTTTTGGGTCACATAAGGTTTTCCCTCGACGAATTTAATGGGCCCATCGCTACGTTCGAGGAACCACAGATATCCATCGCGCGCGACATCAATCAAACCTTTAATCGTGCGGCCATTCCGACGATAGTCCACGAGGATGGGGGGCGATACTTCATCCCAATCCCACGAATCGTTCGGATGATATTGGAAGTGACCCTTGATCTTTCCTGTTGCGACATCGATAGCGACTGTTGACGATGTGTAGAGATTGTCGCCGGGGCGCTGATCGCCCATCCACGGGCCGCCATTTCCCGTTCCCCAGAACGCGAGATTCGTTTCCGGATCGTAGTTTCCGGTAACCCAGATTGAACCGCCGCCGGTCTTCCATTGCTCGCCGCCCTGCGGCCACGTTTCGCTGCCGGGTTCTCCCGGCGCGGGAATCGTGTAGGCTCGCCACATTTCCATTCCGGTTTCCGGATCGAGACCCGCAACGAATCCGCGGACCCCAAACTCTCCGCCTGAAGTTCCGACCATCACCTTGCCACCTGCGACCAGAGGCGCGAGCGAAATGTAGTAGCCCGAGGAATTTTCCGCCACCTTCGTGGTCCACACTTCTCTGCCGGTCTTCGCATCGAGCGCCACTATCACGGCCTCGCCCGCCGCGAAATAGACCTTGTCGCCATACAACGCTACGCCGCGGCTGGTATCGTGAGCAACGCTCGATCCCTGCGGACGCGGCCTGCGATATTTCCACAGAACATTTCCTGACTTTGCGTCGATGGCGATGACCTGGTTATTCGGCGTGGAAACAAACATCACTCCGTTGTTCACGATTGCAGCCGCTTCATGAACTCGCCCCTCGCCGGTGAGCAACCCCCAAACCGGTTTCAGCTTCGCAACATTTCCTGTGGTGATCTGATTCAGCGGGCTGTAGCCCCAACCGTCATAGGTTCGGCGCACCATGAGCCAGTTTGCCGGTTCAGGATTCTTTAATCGCTCTGCAGTGACAGGCTGATAGTTCTGGAAAATCGGCGCCGTTGGCGCAGGCGTCGGCGGAACTTGAGACGCCTGCGGCGCCTGGGCAAAGCTCGTGAAGAACATCGCGGCCACCGCAGCGCCGCCTGTGGCGACAACCGCAACGAACCTCTTGATCGTGGACATCGGAATCACCTCGGTATCGATGATGAAAAACAGGTGCGGCAATGATACATCGGCGTTAAGTTTTGAGTGAGTTCTGAGTTGTAAGTTTTGGGTTCGAGTCAGAAGCGATTTACTCAGCACTCATAACTCTCAAAACGCCGTTTACGGCCTCATGAGCTTTCCCTGGCGCTGGATCCGCTGCGTCACCATGACGACAATCAACACAAGCACCACCTGGACGACACCCCACGCGGCCGCAGTTCCGAAATTTCCCCTGTAGAATTCATCGAAGATTGCGATCGAGAGCGGGCGGTATTTCGGATGAACGTGCAAAAGAATCGTGGCCACGAATTCGCCGATACCGTTGACGAAGGCGAGCAGGGCGCCGGCCGCAATTCCTGGATAAAGGAGGGGCAGTGTAATCCGTCGAAAGGCATAGGACCAGCTGCTGCCGAGGCTGCGGGCCGCTTCTTCGACAGAAGGATCCAGCTGCGAAAGGGAAGCCGTGGTGGACCGGAATACCAGCGGGGAAAAGCGCACGAAGTAGGCAAGGGGCACAATCGCATATGTACCCACAAGAACCTGTCCGAAACTGAAGACTGAAGGGACGTTGAAGGTCTTGATGAGGTTGAAGGCAACGACGGTTCCGGGCAAAGCAAATGGCAACATGATCGCGATATCGAAGGCCGTCTTGCCGCGGAACGACGTTCGTCCCAGGACATAAGCGCAGGAAACGCCGAGGAGAATGGCGCCGCAACAGGCCATTGCACTCATCACAAGACTGTTCTGAATGGGAGCCCAGGTCGCGGAGTCCGTGAACAATTTGACGATATTCCTCGTCGTGTACTCTGAAGGCAATGCGGCCGTCCGCCAGGATCCGTCTACAGAAAATGCCAGAACGAAGATCATCACGATGGGCAGGATCAAGAAGACGGTGGAGATTAACGACACCCCAAGAATTAGCGCTTTCATTGCAGGATTTGTCACGCGCTGACGCTTGCGTCCGCCACCCTTCGACTGCGTCCGGTACGCTGCCCGGCTTTCCCAACGCCGCAAAAGTATCAGGAAGATAATCGAGACTGCGGCGAGCATCACTGAGATCACGGAAGAAAACGCCATTTCTGCGTTTGCATCCGCAGACATGATTTGGCGCGTCATAACATAGTCGACGTTGAACAGCAGCGGGGCCGTATACGAGGCCATCGACGACATGAACGTAAGCAAGGCTCCAGACACGATTGCAGGCGTGAGCATCGGCAAGATCACGCGGTTCCAGGTTTGAAATGTTGTCGCTCCCAGACTATAAGCCGCTTCCTCCAGCGAGTCGTCTCTCTGCTCAAGAGCCGCGGAGACACTCAAATAGAAATACGGATACATCGTGAGTGTGTGGACCAGCAACACTCCGGCCAAGCCCTCAATCGCGTACGCGTTGGGATCGGTTCCAAACAAATCTCCGAGAACTTGTGGGAATGTTCCACCGAGGCCGTACAGCTTTACGAATGCGGCGACGCCCATCAATGGCGGAAGTGCAATCGGAACGAGCACCAGGATCTGGCAGACGCGGCGGAGTGGAAAGTCCCAGCGTTGGAGGATGACCGCGAGAAAGACACCGACGACTCCGGAAGTAATGACACTAAGGACCGAAATCATCAGGCTACCCAGCATGGCTTCGCCCTGAACTCCGCTGCGGAAGTCGAAGAACCGGACGTAGTCGGCGAAAGGAGTGCTCCCGGTAATGCTGCGCTGGAAAGTTCCGACCAGCGGGCCAACGATGTAACCCCACAGGATTAGCGACAGCCCGATGAGTACCGCAATCTTCGGCAAGCGGCTCATGAAGCTGGGCCGACGAGATGAAGCGTGGATTCGATAACAGAAAGGTGCACGAGCTGGCCCTTCGCCAGATGTCCTGCAGACGTCGGCACTTCAACCTGCAGGTCGCCCACGCCAGTGTGAACCCTGCATGTCCGCAAAGGTCCCGCATACTCCACATCGGTCACCGTTCCTGAAAACGTTCCGTTGTCGGCAGCGAGCCGCATGGATTCTGCCCGCACACAGACTCCCACCTGTGCGCCTGGCGTTAGTTGGACATTGCGCGCCCTGTTCGCCGGATTGAATGCGACTTTGATAGCGTTCCTGAACTGCACGGTCACGATCTTCTCAGAGACTTCCGAGATCGTTGCATCAATGACGTTGTTGCGCCCGATAAAATCCGCGACGAATCTCGTTTCAGGGTGTTCGTAGATTTGCTCAGGAGTGTCGACCTGATGGATTTTCCCCTGATTGAGGACCGCCACCCGGTCGCTCATTCCCATCGCTTCTGCCTGGTCGTGAGTGACGTAAACAGTTGTGGGTGAGTTGGAACTCCGCAACGCTCGCAACATCGCGCGAGTTTCTTCGCGAAGCTTGGCGTCGAGATTCGAAAGGGGTTCGTCCAGCAACAGAAGGCTTGGCCGAATCACGAGGGCGCGAGCCAGCGCCACGCGTTGCTGTTGTCCACCCGAAAGCCGATCCACGCGCTCGGGACCAAGCCCGGACAGTTGCACGTCGTTCAATGCTTCAGCAACGCGCTTTTCTGCCTCTTCGCTTGTGAGCTTTCGAACGCGGAGTCCGAATCCGACATTTTCGGCAACCGAAAGATGGGGGAAGAGGGCGTAATTCTGGAAAACGAAGCCGATGCCGCGACGATTCGGAGGTTCTGTAGTGATATCACGCTTGTCGAAGAAGATGCGACCGCCTGTGGGTTCTTCGAAGCCTGCCACCATGCGAAGGATCGTGGATTTTCCGCATCCTGACGGGCCGAGCAGAGTGAAGAACTCTGCGCTTTCAATCCGGAGATCGATGGAGTCAACCACTCTTCCGGCTCGCGGGAATTCTTTGGTCAGCTTCTCCAGCGTGAGGACCGTCAATTCCCGCCTTTCCCCTTAATGTTCTTGGACCAGTAGCTTATCCACTCACCTTCCTTCTGGCCCATCACGTTCCAGTCGATCTTCATCTCTTTGATGTCCAGCTTGGTCAGCCATTCCGGTTTGTCGGCATCCGGAATTCGCATGGCGGGAATCTGATAATAGTCTTTGGCAAGCTGCGCCTGAAGTTTCGGTTCGAGAAGGAAGTTCTGGAAGTCCTCAGCGCCCTTCGTCATTTTCGGATTGTTGACGATACCTACTCCATCAATGAGGACAGGCACGCCCGAGGAGGCGATGACATAGGACCATGGCCGCTTGTTTTTCAATGGCTGGATAAGCGCGTCCTGAAGGTTCCACAAGGTAATCGTTCCCACACCCCGGTCGATTTTAAAGTACATATCGTCGGGGTTCGCGGCATAGGTAACGGTATTCGCGTCCAGCTTCCCTAACCATGCATAGCCTGCGTCGGGTGAGTCTGCGCCCTGTCGGTAGATCATGGCGCTGAAGATCGTTCGCATTGTGCCCGACCCTGCGACATCGCGAATGACGATCTTGCCCTTAAAGGCCGGCGTGACGAGGTCGTCCCAGTCTTTCGGTGCTTGTTCCTGCTTGAGCAAATCGTGATTGTAGATAATCACTTCAGGAAGGAGCATTTCGGCGAACCAGAGTCCCGCGGGATCTTTGTGAGAAGCGTCGATCAGATTCGCGTGAGTCGGGCTTGAAGGCGCCAGCAGTTTCTCATTAGCCGCCTGCTGGAGGCCCTGGATCGTGCCTCCCCAGAGAAAGCCTGCCTGAGGGTTGGATTGCTCAGCGCGCAGGCGATTCAGTGCATCCTGGGCTCCCAGGATGACGGTTTCCACCTTACCCTTGTACTGAGGGTATTGCTGCGTGAAGAGGTCCACGACCTTCGCAACTTCATCCTTGTCACGTCCGGTGTAGATCAGGAGGCTTTGTGGGTTCTCATTGGAATTCGGAGTACCCGTCCTGGGAGCTTCGGCATCCGTGCACGCGCTTGCCAGCAAACCAGTAATGATGAGTGGGAGAAATCCTCTTCTGAGGGAAGGCCGCATGAGCATCCCGTGATTATAGAGAGAAAAATCGGGACCAGAAAGGGGACGGGATCTGGGGACAGCCTCCGAATTCGAACCGTGAGGATTGCATAGATTCGAAATTCGTCGGTTCGAATTCGGAGGCTGTCCCCAGATCCCGTCCCCTTTCTGGCCCTGATTAGTTGCCGGAGCGGGCTCGGTCCGCCAGGGACTGCGAGGCGATCGTGGTCCCCTGGATCGCCTTGTCGACCTGGACGTTATTCTTCATCAAGGTTAACCCCATCGCTTTGTCGAGATCCACGAGTGCCTTGTTGAAGCCAACCAGCGACTGCAGTTCCGTTGTTTCCGCCTGCGAGAGGTTGCGCTGCTCTTCGAGGACGAAACGTAATGTCGACGTGCCGAGATTGAATTTTGTCTGCTCGGCTTCCACCTGTTCCTGAGCGAGTTCACGGGCGACACGCGCGGTGTCGATACTGGCGCGGGCCTGCTCGATCTGAGTCAGCGCGTTCCGAACTTCCAGCGCGATTTGCTGGCGCGTGACATCCAGCTTGCTTTGGGTGAGGGCGCGTTCATTCACGGCACGATCGTAGTCTGCTTTTGCCGCCTTGTTGTTCAGAGGAATCGTAAGAGAGACGCCGATCGAATTCCCCAGATAGTCGAAGCCGAACAACTGACGGAATGCGTCAGGGAGGCCGCCGGGGATTACCTGGGTGATCTCGCCGCCAAAGGTGCCGCCGCGGATCGTGCGGGTACCTCCCGTTCCGTTTTGGTTAAACGTCCCGGTGACATCGAGAATAGGCAGCTTCTGGTTCTTCAGATATTTGACATCGAATTCCTTATTCTCCATATCGATGGCCGCCTGGCGCAGTTCCGGCCGGTTTTCCATCGCAATGCGGACCCCTTCTTCAAGCGTCGGGATCGTCACGCTTGCCGGGCGTCGCGGGGCGTCGCTGGTCGTCAGGCCGACCAGAAACAGACTCGGGTCGGTTTCACTGGATACCAGCTTCTTGATCTGGTCTTCATTCGTGACGACAGAACCCTTCGACTGAATTAGCTGCTGTTGCCGATTGGCGACCTCAGATTCCGACAGCTTCACTTCGATCGGTGCGAGCACGCCGATTTGCACCTTCGTCTGGTTCTCGGTAAGCGTCTGCTGGGCGAGTTCCAGTGAGCGTTGTTTTACCTTCAAATCTTCGGCCGCAAACACCAGGTCCCAGTAGGTCTTCTGCGCTGTCACGATCAAATTCATCATTTGTGTTTCGAACTGGATCGCCGAGATCTTCTCGTTGTTTTGACTCACGATGATGGAATGGGTGTTGACGAACGTCCCGCGGTCGCGCAACAGATGCTGACCCACCGTGTATCGAAGGGCGCCGACATACGAAGGATTGAACGTATTGACTTGACTGTTGTTCGCTTGACGATTCACCGTAAAGTCGATGGCAACGCTGGTGCCCCACTTGAACGCTTGCGAGAAATTCACCGCGAACTGGTGGCGCAGATTGCTCAGTGCAAGGGCGCCAGTCACCTGCGAAGTGCTGGCGGAATTGTCTCGGCTGACGGTTCCGCTGAATCGGATCGAGGGCTGCAGGGCTCTGTAGAAAACGAGCGTCTGGAGGGCCGACGATCGCGGACTGTATCGATTCGTCCGAATGTCCAGGTTGTGATCCAGCATCAGGTTGATGACGTCCTGGATCGAGATCGGCACGGTGCCAGTCTGAAATACCTGGGCGATCACCGGATTCCGAGTCGTCTGAACTGCACGTGTCGAGGAAGAAGGTTTAAAGTTCAGCACGAAATCCTCGGTCCAGCCGGCCTCCTGCGCGGACAAAGGCGCAACGAGGCAGAAGACCACAAACAGGGACAAAAAAGCTCTTTTAGCTGTCATGGGAGACTCCAAGGAAAAAAGTGCATACAACCATACTGGTAAAAAAAATCTGGGGGGACGGTCGCTCTGCGATCGCCCCCGCAGATGGTCTCTGCCATCCACAAGGCGCCGCCATCCTCTTTCGATCGGAAGGAGTGTCAGTCGCCAGCTGCCTCCGGATCCGGATGTCTGCGTCGTATCCGGTTAAGAAGGCGTGAAAAACGAAACTCTGCCAGATCATCAAAGTAGGAATAGACCACGGGGGTAATCAACAGTGTTAACAACAGGCATAGCATCTGGCCCCCGATAATGGTCACAGCCATGGATGAGCGGGATCCTGCGCCGGCTCCGCGCCCCAGGGCTATCGGCAGCATGCCGGCGACGATCGAGATTGTCGTCATGAGAATAGGTCGCAGGCGAACGCGATTTGCCACAATCAGGGCTTCGTGACGTTCCATTCCTTCGGCCCGCAGCGTGTTCGTGTAGTCCACCTGCAGGATGGAATTCTTCTTAACGATTCCAAAAAGCATCAGCATTCCGATCGCGCTGTAGACATTAAGCGTCATACCGGAAGCCAGCAATGCCAGGAGCCCGGCCGGAAGGCTCAATGGCAGAGCAGTCATGATGGTCAGCGGATGGATCAGACTGTTGAACTGTGACGCGAGCACCATGTAAATGAATGCCACGGCAAGTAGCATCGCTACAGTGAAGTCCTGGGATGCCGTGTCGAGAGTTTTGGCGTTACCGGTGAAGATGACGCCGTATCCAGGTTTCAGATTCAATTCTGCAATTTTCTCTCGGACTCGTTGAACACCTTCACCCAGCACAATGCCATCAAGGCTGGCGTACACCGTGACCTGACGCTGACGGTTATACCGCTGGATGTTTGACGGTCCATTGCCCATCGAGAGTTGCGCGACGTCACTCACGCGCACTGGACCAGCAGATGAAGGAATCAACAGGTTCCCGAGTTTTTCAGGCTGATCACGGAACTGTTCGTCAAGCCGCAGTTGAACGTTGTACTGGTTGTCTCCCTGCTTGATCGTGGTAACGTCTTCTCCGCCCACAAGCGTTCTCAGATTCGCTGCAAGGGAATCGATAGATACCCCAAGATCCGCGGCGCGCACGCGATCGACGTTGACTCTCAATTCCGGTTGAGAGAGTTCGAAGTTCGTTCCAACATCGACAACGCCGGGAATCGTTCGGAGCTTTTCCATGAACACTTGCATGTATTCCTGCAACTGTTCGATGTCCGGACCCTGCACCAGCATTTGCAGCCGGTTGCCATTGTTTCCGCCACCGCCGTAGTTGTTGCCCCCGCTTGCCGTGGATGCGCCCGAGAGCGCCGTGCCGCCCGAGACGTTGATACGCGTACCTGGATACTTCCGCTGCAACCTGGAGCGGACTTCACGAATCATGGCCTGCTGCGAGACCTTGCGTTCTTCCAGGGGCGTCAGCCCGACGAGGTAGTTTGCCTGATTGGGCTGGATGTTCGTAAAGACGGTTTGCACGTTCTCGAACCCAAGCAGCGTGGGTTCGATATCCTTCACATAGTCCGCGGTGCGCGCGAGCGTGGTGCCGCGCGGCAGGTTCACACTCACGTTGAACTCGCTCTGGTCGTCTTCAGGAACGAGTTCCGTACCAATCCGCGGCAGCAACAGCACCGCTGAAGCGCTCACCGCTGCCGCGAGAATCAACATGGCGAACCGATGATGCAGACTCCACTCAAGCATGTGGCCGTAGACCGCATCCAGGCGTGCGTACAATCCCCTCTTCTTCGACTTCTGCCCGTCACTTGCCGCGTCCTGGGGCCGCAGCCAGAGGGCGCATAACGCCGGCGTGAGCGTAAACGAGACGAACATCGACAGCATGATTGCCGTTGCGGAAGCAATTCCGAAGGCAAGCAGGTATTGTCCAATCTGACCGGTAATGAAAACCACCGGCAGGAAGATGACGACGAGCGAAAGCGTTGTCGCCAGAACGGCGAGACCGATTTCGGCGGTGGCCTCCGAAGCCGCCTGCCGAGGGGTGGCGCCCTTCTCTTCAATGTATCGGAAGATGTTCTCGAGCACGACAATCGCGTCATCAATCACGATACCGGTTGCCAGCGACAACGCCAGCAGCGTCATGTTGTTTAGCGTTTGCCCCAACATTCTCATGACGATGAACGTTCCGATCAGCGACACAGGAATAGCCAGCGCTGAAATCACCGTGCTTCGAATGTTCCGGAGAAAGAAGAACACGACCAGGCTGGCCAGGAGGCTGCCGTAAACCAGGTGGTGCTGGATGTCGTCGATGGATCGTTCAATGAACGTCGCCTGGTTCTGGCGGACCGCAATGTTGAGGTCCTTCGGCAGCGTCTGCTTGATCGTTTCCAGGCGATTGAGCACTGCCTGGACGACTGCGACTGTATTCGTGCCTGTTTGCTTGCGGATTCCGAGAGCAACAGAATTCTTTCCATCGACGCGGGCAATGGAGTTTGGCTCCTCCACCGTGTCCACGACGCGGGCGACATCGCCGAGCGTGACAACGGATCCATTTTTCTGCGACAGAATGACTCGGCTGAAATCCGGTACGTTCGTGATACGTCCCAGCGTTCGAAGCGCAATTTGTGATGAGCCCGAAATAAACGTCCCGCCGGGGATCTCAACGTTCTGCCGTTGAATGGCAGTGCGCACCTGATCCACGGTCAGACCGTACGCGTATCCACGGTCTGCATTAAGAAGAATCTGAATCTGGCGCCTACGCTCTCCGGAGAACTGCACCTCGGCGACGCCACTGGTCGTTTCGAGCACCTGCTTGATCTGCTCGTCGACAATTTCGCTGAGTTCCTTGGGGTCGCGGTCTCCATAGATCGCCAGCGTCAGGATCGAGCCGGAATCGGGATCGGACTTCTGGATGACGGGAGCGGTGGCATCGCGTCCGAACTGATTGACGATGGGGCCGATCTTGTCGCGAACGTCCTGGACCGCCACATCCATGTTTTTTTCAAGAACGAAGTTAACGTTGACGTTCGTGTTGCCCTGGTTGGAATTTGCGCGCAGCTCGTCAATTCCTTCGATTGAGTTGACGGCCGTTTCAATCGGCAGCGTGAGGGTTGTCTCGATTTCTTCGGCGCTCGCTCCCGGGAGTCCGACGCGGACGTTGACGTTGGGTTGCTCGGTTCGCGGCATTAAATCCACGCCGAGGCTTCCGTACGAAAAGATGCCGAGCGTGACGAGTGCCACCGACATCATTAGCGCAAATACAGGCCGTCGAATGCTGACGTCGGCTAGTTTCAATCGTTGCCTCCGAAACCGCGGCGCGCTCCATTGCCGCGTTGCACGTCGGGACTCTGCGGTACTTTCGGCGCTGCTTCCGAAGCCTGCTCAGTCCGTTGCGGTGCAGGAGCGGCGGTTGAGTCGCCGAGGGTCACCTTCATGCCAGTCGTGATTTCATTAAGACTGCTCGCAGCGAGAGTCTCTGCCCCTTTGAGCCCGTCCGTGATCTCGATGAAGTTGCCTTCTTGCGTGCCCAGCGTGACGTTCTGCTGCCGCACCGTCCCGTCTTCGATTACAAATACAGACGACACGCCTGCAAGTGTCGAAACCGCTTCCTGGGGAACTGCGAGAACGTGCTCATCTTTCTGAGTCAGGATTGCGCCCTTGGCGAAAAACCCGGGCTTCAATTTGCCCGCGGGGTTTGCGACGAGAATCTCAACCGGGAATGTTCGCGTCTGCTGATTCACAGCTGGGCTGATGTTCAAAACGCGGCCTTCGAAAACGTCATCAGGAAAGGGCTCCACCCGAAATTGCACGAGAAGATTGCGCCGGATAATATTTGCGAATTTTTCCTGAACGGCCGTTTGTAATTTCAGGGGATTCAGCTGCACGATCGTGGCGACCTGGGTATTCGCGCGAATGTATTCCCCTTTCTGTACGAGGCGTTCCGAAATTGTTCCGCTCGAGGGCGCGCGAATGGATGCATCCGTTACTTTCTTTTTGGCAAGTTCGTAACTGGCGCGGCGATCCTGCATACTGGCTTTCAACGCGCGGACGTTTTCCAGGGCCGACTGCAAGGAAGCTTCGGCGACTTTCAGTCGCGTATCATTCGTATCGAGGTCTGATCGAGCGGCGAGACCTTTGTTGACCAGTTCCTGCGTTTGTTTAAGCTTCAGCCGCGCGTCTTCTCGATTAGCGATTGCGGTTCTCACCGATGCAATCTGCTCGTCAGGAGGAACAAGGCCGGGACGGGAGCTTTCGACGCCCAACTGCGCTTCAGTCTGACGCAAAGAGCTTTCCGCTCGTTCGACTGCGAGCTCGAGCTCGCGCGTGTCAAGCTGAATCAGAATTTCGCCGGCGCGCACTTCCTGCCCGAGTTCGGCGTTTACGCTTGCAACAATTCCGTCCACTTCACTGCTGACGCGAACCTGATCGGGCGATACAAGACTTCCCGAGAGATCGACAATCCTTTGAATCGCAATGCGTTGAGGTGTTGTGCTCTTTATCTGGACGGCCTCGCCTCGACCTCGGCCGCCTCGCTGCCCACGCTGCCCCCCACCTTGATTCTTTTGCTGCGGATCGCCTCCCCCACTACAGGCCTGGAGCACAATGAGAAACGCGAGGACCGGTAATAACCGAAACAAATACTGCGAGTTCAATTTCATAAGAAGAGTTGGCCTAACAAAGAAGAGTACGCGCCACCGCCTGTGTATGTTACCCGAATGTTAGGCTTTCGTCTTGTCCGTAATGAGGCGGAGGACGTCACGGTAACTGGAGGGACCGTCGGGGCCGAAGTGAGACTTAAGATTCAGGTGGGCGCTCCAGCTCTGCAAGCGGGCGGTTGCCTCGGCCATCGTGGGATTTACTCCGCTCGAGCGGAGTGTTTCCGCTACTTCCTCCATCTCCCGGGCGCGGCGCTCGCCATGAACAACAACGCGCCCGACGACGTAATCCGCAAGCTTTTTCCAGTCGATTCCAGGGTAGCTTTCCTGCAAAGAAGCGAAGACGCGCTCGTCCGCGCCGTATTTGCTGGCGCCCATAACACATTCAAAAAGCAGTGCTTCGAGCCCTTTGACGACAATGCTGCGGCACATCTTCACGGCGACGGCAGTGCCAATGTTCTCGGAAACCAGCTCGAAACGCATCCCGAAAGGAGAGAGAGCTTCGGACAGTCGCTCCGTCGCCGTACCCCCCAGCAGCATCGGAACCCGGTGACCGTAAGGAGGAACGGGTGCCATGACCGCGGCTTCCACGAAACTCGCGCCTGCAGCTCGAACGAGCGTGTCAATTTCACGTTTTAGATTCGGGGAGATGGAATTGAGATCGACGTAGAGATGACGGGAGTTAAGAAACGAAGCCGTTTGCCGGACTGCGTCAAGGGCGGAGGTCGCGGTGACAGCGGAAAAGAGGATGTCTGAAGCGGAGGCCAGATCGCCAGGGGAGGAGGTCAATGGTGTCTGGCTTTTCGTTGCTCGCTGCTGAATTAGAGTGCCGAGATGGGGGTGCGAAGCGTTGATGTCGAAGGCGGAGATTTTGGTGACGCCCGAGGAACGCAAACCGGACGCGATGTGAAAGGCTGCTTCGCCGAAGCCGATGAATCCGATGGCAGGTTGAGTCATAGTTCAGTCCCTCTCCCTCCGGGAGAGGGTGCCGCGGCAGCGGCGGGTGAGGGATTTTCAGGTTTTGTGAATCCCTCATCCGGCCCTTCGGGTCCGAAATTCCCTACACCTTCTTATTAATCCGCGGATACACCCTGCGCGTATTGTCTTCGAAAATCTTCTTCTTGTCTTCCGCGCTTAGCGGCAGAGCATCCAGATAGCGCTTCGTGTCATCGTAATAATGACCGGTCCGCGGGTCGATACCACGCACGGCCCCGACCATCTCCGAGCCGAACAGGATGTTGTCGATCGGTACCACCTTCGTCAGCAGTTCGATCCCCGGCAAGTGATACACGCACGTATCGAAGAACACGTTGTTCTTCATCATGTCTTCGAGTAACGGACGCTTGGCGTCCTGCGCGAGCCCCCGGTATCGCCCCCAGTGATAAGGAATCGCGCCACCGCCGTGAGGAATGATGAAACGGAGGTTCGGAAAATCCTTAAACAGATCAGCCTGGATGAACTGCATGAAGGCGGTCGTATCCGCATTCAGGTAGTGCGATCCTGTGGTGTGGAAGTTGGGATTACACGTCGCGCTCACGTGGACCATTGCCGGAACATCCAGTTCAACCATCTTTTCGTAGAACGGATACCAGTATTTGTCGGTAAGTGGAGGTGCTGTCCAATTCCCGCCGGAAGGATCAGGGTTCAAATTGCATCCGATGAACCCATACTCGTTCACGCACCGCTCCAGTTCTTCGATGCAGTTTGTCGGGCTGACGGCCTGCGTCTGCGGGAGCTGGCAGACACCGACAAAGTTTTTGGGATAAAGCGAGCAGACACGATGAATCAGATCGTTGCAGTGCTGAGTCCAGTGGAGGCTCGTGGTGGCATCGCCGATGTGGTGTCCCATAGCGGACGCCCGTGGCGAAAAGATCGTGACGTCGGTTCCGCGCTCACGCTGGAATTTCAGCTGCGCTCCTTCGAGGCTTTCACGGATCTCGTCGTCGCTGATGGTTAGCGTTCCTTTCGTCTTTGGAGCCGAGGTCTTGAGACCTGCGATCTGGGAATCACGATAGTCCTGCAGTTGTTTTGGAGCGGTGGTGTAGTGCCCGTGACAATCGATGATCATGTGTATTTACTTTTTCACCTCGGCAGGCTGCTCCGCTTTCTTCGCCTTGTGACTGAGCGAGAAAATAACGTGCAGTGACATGAGTGCCTGCAGCGGGTGGGCGCCTGCTTCGACAAGCGGTTTGGCGAAATCGCTCACCACTTTAGCGCCACCGACATCAATTAATGCCTGAGCTCCCTTTTTTCCCAGATCGTCGAGTCCGTACTGCTTCGCAACCTCGTCCAGATTATTAATAATGCGTTGCCGGAGCGCACCGTCATGACGGACATCGAAGAGAAGCCGGTTCAGCGCATAGGAAGATGCCGGCGGGTGAACGTAAAACTCGAAGCCGGCATTCTTGAATTTGAACCCACCGAATCGTTCCTTTACCTGGAGCGGCGGATTCTTGCGCTCTCGCTGGGGCAGGAAGCGCATGAACCCGTGCCCATGATGCCAGGTCGGTGTGTACTGAAGGCACTCTCCAGGAACATTGCCTATGGCGCCGAGCAGGGTGATCCACGTGAGAAGCTCGGTGTTTCCTGTCTCGTCGAGCTGGCCCGCCGTCATGTTCAGAAGCGAATCGATTCGACCGACCTCCAGTTCGCCAATCATCCACCGGTCGAACTCAAATTCCGGAGTCGGATACTTCCATGTGCCGGGGTAATGCGACATTCCACCGCTGGCGAGAATGCACACGCGCTCCTTGCGTCCTTTAATGATCTCGGCTATCGCCTTACCGAGGGCGAGGCAACGCTTTGGACTTGGAAGCGGCGGAAGGTAAACATTCGTGAAGAACGGCACGACGGGAATCTGCCTGTTCTCGATCAGGTATTGGAATGGTGTCGCAAAGGTGTGTCCAAGTTCGGCGTCTTCCGAATAAGCGATGTCGAAATCGCGATCGACGAGTTTATTGAGAAGATCTTCGGCCATTTCCCGATGAATGGGATGACGAAATTCCTTCCCGCCGAAAACCGCATAGGCCGTACTTCCGGCCACGATCCCGAATGTCGGGTAGCAGGAGAGCGAGAACGTCTCGAGGTGATCGCTTCCCAGGAAGATAATGACATCCGGCCTTGTTTCATCCAGGATCTTGCCCAACTCGCGCATTGCGGCAATGCTTGCGTCGAGTTGTTCCGGCTTCTCGTCCGGTGGACGCGTAATCAGTTGAGGCGCATGCGCGGTGGCAAATGCAGCGACGATTTCACCCATTGTTTAGCTCCTTCTCATCTTCGACGTAACGGACGCCAAGTTCCAGAAGCTTGGCCTTAAGTCCGTACATGTTCACGCCAAGCTCCTTGTTTCGAAGCCGCTCGCGTGATTTTTGTTCTTTTGCGATTCGTTCGGCGCTGAGTCGCGCGACTTCAGCGGCTTCCAGCCGTGGGATCACCACGACGCCGTCCATGTCCGCGACAATCACGTCGCCGGGATTCACGATGGCACCGGCACACTGGACCGGCACATTAACGTGCCCAGGCGTCGCCTTAACCGTTCCCTGACCCGAGATGGCTCTCGACCACACCGGAAAATTCATGGTGGTAAGATCGGTCACGTCACGAACACCGGCTTCGATTACAAGCCCCACGACACCGTTCACCTGACACGAGACGCCGAGCAAGTCGCCGAACATCCCATCCGTGGATTCGGAGGTGGTCGTCACAACAAGAATGTCGCCCGGTTGTACGATTTCGAGCGCCGCATGAATCATGATGTTGTCGCCGGGGGCGCAGGATACCGTGATAGCGCTGCCGGCTGCTCGGGCCGAAGCGTAGATCGGCCGCATATAGGGCTTCATCAGGCCGGTTCGGCCCTGGGCTTCGTGAACGGTGGCGACGCCGTGTTCTCCCAGCGTGGCAATCACCTTGGAATCTGCTCTTTGGATCTTTCGGACGACGGTCGGTCTCATCAATGCTCCTGAGTTGAAACTAGGGAGTATGAAAGTTCGAATTTGAGGCTGTCAAGCCAAGGCTCACTTGAAGCTCTTTTCGAGCCGGTCAAGCGTTCG
>Ga0157379_10000493_pt1 | contig 32094 bp, 24 predicted proteins | sample S25metaG_FD_121802 | JGI IMG/M metagenome (GOLD analysis project Ga0157379, IMG submission 121802) | Switchgrass rhizosphere microbial communities from Kellogg Biological Station, Michigan, USA - S2-5 metaG | ecosystem: Host-associated > Plants > Roots > Rhizosphere > Soil | place: USA... | reverse complement strand
AGGAACTGGCTGCCGCGCTTGGTCGTGAAATCGTAGGCTTCAAGCCAATCCTGTCGCACCAGCACCGGATCAAGCGACCGGCCCCGGACGTTCGCGATGAAGCGCGAGAGATGCCACACGATCTGCGGATCGGTCGGACGGTAGCCGGCCTCGGCTTCGGAGACGGCACGCGTCTCGCCCAGCCGATCGACCTCGACGACATAGGGCGTGACGCGGCTCTGCGTCGATTGCCAGGCCAGTCCGAAGGAGAGCCCGCCGGCTAGGCCCAAGCAACCGAACGCCATCAGTCGCCAGTTGCGGGCCTGTACCCGGGCTGAGCCAATCCGCTCGTCCCAGAGCTGACCGGCTCGCTGGTAGGGCGTCTCCGGTTCCGGGGTTCGTCCATAGCGCTGGACAGCGCGCTTGAAGATCATTGATCGTCCCTTTCCTTGATATCGGGGGTGGCTGAGGCGCCGCCGCGATCACCCTGCTGGAGAGTGTGCAGAGCGACCTGGCTGTGGTGCCGGGAGGTCTGCTGACCGCGCATGGCGCGCGCCCAAGCAGGAGCGCTGTCGCTCGCGGCGGAATTGGAGGTGGCATCGCCACTGCTGCGGTTGAGCGCGTTCCACGCCGCTGCGCGGCCCTGCGAAGCGGCCTCACCGAGGCCAAGGGCGCTGGACGCGCGCTCACGCGCCGCATTGCCTGCAGCGCGGGCGACACCGCCAAGTCCGGCCGCCATCGTCGGCACCGGAGCGGTTTCCTTGCCGAGGCTGTATGCCGTCGACGCTGCCGATCCCATCGTCGTGCCAGCGCGGACCGCGCCCAGTGCAGCGCCGCCAAGGGCGCGCGCACCGCCGACGGCCGCGCCGCCGGCAAGCATGGTGATGCCGGCTGCACCGACCGTAGTGCCAAGCGCTGCGCCCGCGCCAAGCTGGGGAGCGCCGGCGACAAGGCCGGATGCGATGCTGGGACCGAAAATGCCCAGCCCGAATATGGTGAGGCTGGCGAGTGTCAGGCTCATTGCCTGTCCGATGTCCGGTTCCTGACCCTGCAGCGCCGTCGTGAACTCGGTGAAGAAGTTGGACCCGATGCCGATAATGACGGCGAGCACCATCACCTTGATACCGGACGACACGACATTGCCGAGCACGCGTTCAGCGAGGAAGCTCGTGCGGTTCCACAGCGCGAACGGCACCAGGATGAACCCGGCCAGCGAGGTCAGCTTGAACTCGATGATCGTCACGAACATCTGCACCGCGAGGATGAAGAAGGTGATGATCACGATCGCCCACGCGAACAGCAGCACCGCGATCGTCAGGAAGTTGTCGAAGAAGGTCGTGAACCCCATCAGCTTCGAGACCTGCTCGAGCAGCGGCCACGCCGCCGAGAAGCCCGTGCCCGCGAGGCGGCCAGGTTTCAGGAGATCGTCTGCCGACAGCGTGCCGCCGCCGGCAGTCAGTCCAGCCTGCGCAAATGACCGGAAGATGATGTCGGCGAGCGTTGAAAAGCTGTTCAGGATGAACGCGAACGCGCCGACGTAGAGGATCTTCTTGAGAAATCTGCCGATGACATTGTCGTCGCCGCCCATCGCCCAGAACAGCCCGGCGAGCGTGACGTCGATGCCGATCAACGTCACAGTCAGGAAGTGGGCGTCGCCGCCTAGCAATCCGAAGCCGGCGTCGATGTAGGTGATGAACGCCTGCATGAAGCGGTCGATGACATTGAGACCATTCACGGCGGTTAGTTCCTCAGCGAAGTGAAAGAGGCCGCGGAGCGAGGCCGGGGGAGCGAAGCCCCGCCCCGCGGCGGACGACGACGGGAGGCGGACCGTCGCCGCCCTCCGGCGCGCCTATTGGGGGGTGTAGGCGGTGCCGGAACCGAGGAACTTCTTGGTCGCTGCCTGCGCATCGATCTGCGCTTGCGCCTGTCGCGCGCGCTCGATCGTCTCGGCGCGGTACTGGGCGGCCATCATGTTCTGGATCTGAAACTGCTGCTTAGCGCTGAGCGCCAGCAGCTGGTTGGTGGCCTGCTGCGCCTGCAAGGACCCCTCGGCGCCTTGGCTCTTCGCGACCAGCGAAGACAGGGTCTGGGCATCGGCCGCGACGTTTTCGGCAACCTGCGCCTGCACGGTCATCGTGTGCTGGTAGGCGGTCATGGCGGTGTCGAGGCGAGAGCGCGCAGCCACAACCTGATCGTTCATCCGCAATGCCTGGCCGAAGCTCTGCGGAAAGAGCTGGTGGAATTGCTGGTCGAGGCCGGAGACCTGGAGCCGGATGCCCTGGGCTTGTCCCATCAGGCGATCGACCTGCTGCAACGTCTGAGTCAGCGCCTGCAGCTCGGGGAAGTCGATCGTGGTCAGGTTCTTCGCCTGGTTGAGCAGGCTTCGCGCCTGATTCTGCAGCGACTGGATCTGGTTGTTGATCTGGGTGAGCGTCCGGGCAGCCGTCAGGATGTTCTGGCTGTAGTTACTCGGGTCGAACACCGTCAGCTGCGCGTGGGCAGGCGTACTTGTCATGGCCAGGCCCATGGCGAGCGAGCCTGCGGTCCCGAGACCTAGCGCGCTCGCGATCAGATATTTTCGGGTGAGGAAACGCATCACATTACTCCTTTGCTTGGGGGACGGGGAAATCGGCGAGCAGGTCGGCGGCCCAGTCGAGGCCGGCCGACGCGAGGAAGCGGGCCGCGAAATCCGAGAGGCCGTCGTCCGCGATCATCGCGTCGATCCGCGATTGCGAGGCGGGGTCGGACGCGCCGCACAGGGCTAGCGCGACCGGACCTAGACCCAGTTCGAACAGTCGATTGCCGCGCGCAGACTGCAGATAATATTGCCGCTTTGGCGTGGCGCGGCTGACCAGCTCGATCTGGCGATCGTTCAGTCCGAACCGCTCATAGGCCTCGCGACTCTGCGGCTCGATCGCGCGATCATTGGGCAGCAGGATGCGCTGTGGGCAGCTCTCGATGATGGCCGGCGCAATACTGCTCGACGCGATGTCGGCGAGGCTCTGCGTCGCGAACAATACCGCGACGTTCTTCTTGCGCAGCACCTTCAGCCACTCGCGGATGCGCGCCGCAAACAGCGGATGGTCAAGGAATATCCAGGCTTCGTCGAGCACCAGCAGGGTCGGCCGGCCGTCGAACCGCTCTTCCAGCCGGTGGAACAGATAGGTCAGCACGGGTGCCACCACGCCGGCCTGACCCATCAGCGCCTCGGTCTCGAAGCACTGGACATCGGCGAAGGCGAGATGCTGCTCGGCCGCGTCGAGCAGCCGTCCATAGGGGCCGTCCAGCGTGTAGGCGCCGAGCGCGGTGCGCAGCGCATTCGATTGGAGGAGCAGCGTTAGCCCGGTCAGGGTGCGTTCCTCCGGCGGCGCTGACGCGAGGCTGCCGAGTGCCGACCAGACAGCATCTTTTACCTCGGGCGTGACGAGGACCTTCTCGTGTGCGAGCAGGGCCGCGATCCATTCCGCCGCCCAGCTTCGCTCGGTGGCATCGTCGATCCGGCGCAAAGGCTGGAACGCCAGCGTCTCACCGGCCTCGGCACCAAGGCCGAGTGCATGGTGTGCGCCACCCATCGCCAGCACGGCCGCCCGTGCAGAAAACCCCTTGTCGAAGATATAGACCTGAGAGCCCGCGTAGCGCCGGAACTGAAGTGCAATCAACGCGAGCAACACCGATTTGCCGGCGCCCGTCGGTCCGACCACCAGCATGTGCCCGACGTCGCCGACGTGCGTCGACAGCCGGAACGGCGTCGATCCTGCCGTGCTGGCATGGAGCAACGGAGGACCGTCGAGATGCGCGTTGCGCGCGGGTCCTGCCCATACCGATGACAGCGGCATGAGGTGCGCCAGGTTCAGCGTGTGGACGAGCGGTTGCCGGACATTGGCATAGGCCTGGCCGGGCAGCGACGACAGCCATGCCTCGACCGCATTCACACCCTCGCGGATCGTTGTGAACCCGAGCCCGTTGACGATCCGCTCGACCTGCCGGACCTTGTCCTCGACCCGGCTGCGATCGGCATCGGTCACGGTGATCGTCGTAGTCAGATAGCCGAACGCGACATGATCGCCGCCCAGCACCTGAAGCGCCATGTCAGCATCGACGACCTTGTTGTCGGCGTCGGTGTCGAGCAGCTGCGATGGCTGATTGTACATGATCTCGCGCAGGAGCGCGGTGATCGACTTGCGCTTGTTGAACCACTGCCGCCGTAGCTTGGTCAGCGCCTTGGTGGCGTCGCTCTTGTCGAGCGCGAGAAAGCGCGTGACCCAGCGATAGCCGAAGTCCTGATGGTTGAGCGCATCGAGGATTCCCGGCCGGCTCATGCTTGGGAAGCCCAGCACGGTCAGGGTGCGAAGGTGGGTTCCGCCGAGCCGCGGCTCCAGCCCGCCGGTCAGCGGCGTATCGACGAGCAGCGCGTCGAGATAGACCGGCGTCTCCGGGACCGCGACATGATGCGGGCGATTGGAGATAGTGCCATGCAGGAAAGTGAGCGTCTCGGAGTCATCGAGGGCACGGACCTCGGGCATGAAGCTCGCGAAGAGATCCAGCGCGCGATCGCTTTCGGCGATGAAGCTGGACAGCGCTCCGTGCCAGTCGCGGCCCTTGTCGGCATCGGGCCGCTCGACCAGCGAACGGCCGGCCGCCTCGGCGCTGTCGGGCGTCGGCAGCCATGTCAGCGTCAAATGGTAGCGGCTTTCATAGTGTTCGCCTTCGCCGAGGAAGGCTGCGCGGCGTTCCTGGTCGACCAGCCAGGATGCGGCATCCGGAAAGCTGCTGTCAGGGTAGGCAGATGCCTCGCGACGCTCGGCTTCGAAGAACAGCGCCCAGCCCGTCCCGAACCGCTTGAGGACATTGTTTGCCCGAGCGCAGGCGGAAATCAGTTCGCCCTCGGTTGCGGATTCCAGATCAGGGCCTCGGAAACGCAGCGTCCGCTGGAAGCTGCCGTCCTTGTTGAGGATGACACCAGGCGCGACGAGCGCCGCCCATGGAAGATGGTCCGCCAGCCGGTCGGGCCGGCGACGATATTCGGCGAGGTTCAGCACGCGAAATAGCCTTTCTGGCGGAGATGACGGATCATCACGGGTGCGAAGTCGGGGTCGCGGCGAGCGGCAAAGACAGCGATGCTGTGGCCGACCGCCCAGAGCACGAGACCGGCGATCCATTGCTGGAGGCCGAGGCCGACGGCGGCGGCCAGCGTTCCATTGACGATCGCCAGCCCGCGCGGTGCGCCGCCGAGCAGGATCGGCGATCCGAGGCTCCCGTGGATGGGAGCCTCGAACCCTTCGAGATGGTGGCCGGCGCCGATCACGCGATCAGCGCTCCACCGCCGAAGCTGAAGAAGCTGAGGAAGAAGCTCGATGCCGCGAAGGCGATCGACAGGCCGAAGACGATCTGGATGAGGCGCCGGAAGCCGCCGCTGCTCTCGCCGAACGCCAGCGTCAGGCCGGTGACGATGATCACGATGACGGCGACGATCTTCGCGACCGGACCTTGGACCGATTCCAGCACCTGCTGGAGCGGCTGCTCCCACGGCATGCCAGATCCCGCCGCCTGCGCGGCGGGGGCTATGGCGAGGGTCAGGCCGATCGCCGCGCCGACGAGAAAGGTCGAACCGCGGGATGGAATCTTGGCAAGCTGCATGGTCATTCTCCTTTGGGGTTGAGTGGCAAGAGGAAGTCTGCGAGCGCGTAGGCTCCGGTGTCGGGATCGAGCCCGGCGACGCGTGCGATCTGCGAGATCCGGCGCTGGAGACCGCGGCCGGAGATGAAGACGATGATGTCGATCGCCTCGGCGATCAGCTGGCGCGGCACGGTGACCACCGCCTCCTGGACAAGACCCTCGATCCGGTAGAGCGCCGACATGGCGCTGTTGGCGTGGACGGTGGCGATGCCGCCGGGATGCCCGGTGTTCCAGGCCTTGAGCATGTCGAGCGCCTCGGGGCCGCGCACCTCGCCGACGATGATGCGGTCGGGGCGCAGCCGCAAAGTCGAGCGGACGAGGTCGGCCATCGTCACGACGCCCGGCCGCGTGCGCAGCGCGACGGTGTCGGCTGCTGGACTCTGCAGCTCGCGCGTGTCCTCGATCAGGATGACGCGCTCGTCGACCCAGGCCATTTCGGCGAGCAGCGCGTTGGCGAGCGTTGTCTTGCCCGAGCTCGTTCCGCCGGCGACCAGGATGTTGTAGCGCTGGGTGACGCAAGCCTTCAGCCGATCGGCAGCCGCCTGCGTCATGATGCCGTCGCTCACATAGTCGTCGAGGCTATAGAGTCGCTCGGCAGGCTTGCGGATCGAGAAGCAGGGCGCGGTCGATACGGGCGGAAGCACGCCTTCGAACCGCTCGCCGGCGCGGCCTTCGATATGGGGCGGCAGCTCGGCCGACACGATCGGGGCGTCGCCATGCACTTCGGCGCGCGCGTGCGATGCAACGAGGCGGATGATCCGCTCGACCTGCGCCGCCTCCATGCGGACTTCGGTGTCGGAGCGTCCCTCACCGAGCCTGTCCAGACGCAGCGCACCGTCCGGATTGACCATGATCTCGATGACGCGCGGATCGGCCAAAGCCGCGGCGATCGCCGGCCCCATCGCTGTGCGCAGCATCGCGCGCCGACGATCGGCGGAGATACCGCCGGTCACTGGCCCGGCTCCGCGACTCCGATGGTCCTACGCCCAGCGGCTATCTGCCGACCGACTTGCGCGATGAAGGCTTCGAACCGCTTGGCGGCGATGGCGCGACCGGCCTGGTCGTTCTCCGCTAGCGGCGCGTGGATCGCCAGCTCGTAGCGGACGAACAGGGCCAGCGTTTCGAGCTGGATGTGGCCATCCCGCTCCAACCTTCCGATCGCGGCGGTAAGGCGATCGAGCCTGATGCCGAACCGGTCCTCCAGCTCGGAGGCGCCGCGACGGTTGAGCCAGGCGGTGACGGCATCGGTCAGGATCGCCGATTTCGATGCGCCGGGTTTCGCGGCGAGCGCCTCCAGACGGTCGCTGACCGGCTTGGGCAGGAATAGCTGGTGGCGGATCTTCTCGACCATGGTCAGAGATCCAGCTGCAGGTCGCCGGGCCGATGCCCGCTGGAACCATCGGCGCCCGCATCGATCGCATAGACGGTGCGCGCCGTTCCAAGGGCACGGGCCTGGTCCATGGCGCGCTGGTCGGCGGCGAGATCGCCATCGTCATCACCAAGGCCGAGCGGGTCGGTCGTGATCGGCTCGGGTGACAGCGGACGGTCGAGTTCGTGACCGGGATGCCGGGCCTGCTCCAGGCCACCGCCCACGTCGTCGCCGTCACTGTCGACGGCAGCACCCAGGCGCGCATCGATGCCGCGGATGATCCCGGCCCAGTCGTCGGGGCGCATTGCGGGGCGATCGGCATAGTCGCAGTCCGCGAGCACGGGTGGCGGGAGCACGCGTGCCTTGAACGTGCTGTCCTCGTAATAGCGGAGCTTGGTGACGCGGATCGGTGGAGTGCCGGCGACGAGCACCAGCTCATCGGTGCTGGCAAGCTGCATCACTTCGCCGGGCGTCAGGAGGGCGCGTGCTGTTTCCTGCCGGCTGACCATGACATGGGCGAGCCAAGGCGCGAGGCGATGCCCGGCATAGTTGCGCATCGCGCGCTGCTCGGTCGCTGTTCCAAGCGCATCGGAAATGCGCTTCGCGGTTCGCTCGTCATTGGTCGCGAACGCGATGCGGACATGGCAGTTGTCGAGGATGGCGTTGTGCTCGCCGTAGGCCTTCTCGATCTGGTTGAGGCTCTGCGCGATCAGGAACGCGCGCACGCCATAGCCCGCCAGGAAGGCGAGACTGGTCTCGAAGAAGTCGAGGCGACCGAGCGCGGGGAACTCGTCGAGCATCATGAGCAGCTTGTGACGGGCGGCATTGGCGCCGTTCTCGGCGTGCAGATGCTCGGTCAGCCGGCGGCCGATCTGGTTGAGCACGAGGCGGATCAGCGGTTTGGTGCGGCTGATGTCTGAGGGCGGCACGACCAGATAGAGTGAGACCGGCGACTTGCCCTCGACCAGATCGGCGATGCGCCAGTCGCACCGCGACGTCACGGTCGCAACGGTGGGATCACGGTACAGGCCAAGGAACGACATTGCCGTCGACAGCACGCCGGACCGTTCATTCTCGGACTTGTTGAGAACCTCCCGCGCCGCGGATGCGACAACCGGATGGACGATCGGCGCGTCGGTCGTGCCGAGATGATTGGTTGTCATCATCCGCCGCAGGGTCGCGGTGAACGGTCGTTGCGGATCGGACAGGAAAGAGGCGACGCGGGCGAGTGTCTTTTCTTCCTCGGCGTAGAGGATGTGGAGGATCGCGCCGACCAGTAGCGAGTGGCTGGTTTTCTCCCAGTGATTGCGACGCTCAAGCGCGCCTTCGGGATCGACCAGGATGTCGGCGATGTTCTGGACGTCGCGCACCTCGTCGGTGCCGCGGCGAACCTCGAGCAGCGGATTGTAGCGTGCCGAGCGAGCATCGGTCGGATTGAAAAGCAGGCAATGCGAGAACCGCTGGCGCCAGCCCGCGGTCAGCTGCCAGTTCTCACCCTTGATGTCGTGGATGACCGCCGAGCCCGACCAGCCAAGCAGCGTGGGTATGACGAGGCCGACGCCCTTGCCGCTCCGGGTCGGCGCGAACGCGATGATGTGTTCGGGACCGTCGTGACGGAGATAGCGCGGACCGGTGCGGCCGAGAAACACGCCCGCTTCGGTGAGGAGCCCAGCTTTGCGAATGTCGTGCGCTCCAGCCCAGCGTGCCGAACCATAGGTGGTGAGGTTGTTTCGCTGGCGCGCACGCCACAGCGACCCGAAGATAGCGGCGGCGCATCCGAGGAGACCGCTCGTAGCCGCGATCGCGCCTGCCTCTTCGAACAGCGTCGGGGCGTAGGCCTCGTATGAGAACCACCAGCCAAACAGGGCCCAGGGCAGGTAGATCGGACGACCGAACGCTATGAACCATGGTCGGCCAAGCTCGGGTTGATAGGCCAGCTCTGCCGCAGCCCATTGCGTAGCAAACCAGACGCCCGCCAATACGATGGCGAACACGACAATGATCTGTCCGATGAGCAGTTTGGTCGGGGTCATGTAGGGCCTCCGCCCACACGAGAATCACTCCGTGTGGGCTTGGTCCCTAAGGTCGGCCAATCAGGCTCCCGACATCAGTGTCTGTCTGGTGCTACAGAGTGTCGATATGGGGACCTCCGGCGCGAAGTTGTGCATCGACTGATCATGCGCGGCGTGCAACGCCGATCGGGTCAGTCGGCCATCGTCACACAGCCTGCTGTCGTCGAGCGTTTGAGATTTCCGCCAGAGCATCGGCAATCGCCTCGGCAGCGCGTTCAACCTCGATCTCCGACGTGAACCGGCCGAGAGAAAGGCGAATGCCTTCTCGAGCTTCTGCTTCGTCGAGACCGATAGCGCGCAAAACATGAGAGTTCTGCATGTGGCCAGACGTGCACGCAGAACCCGAGGCAGCCGCGACACCGGGTTGGAGGCGCGCCAGGAGGTCTTCCGCATCTACGTCCGGAAAGCGCACATGAAGGCTGCCCGGATGGCGTTCCACAGCTTCAGCAGATACGATCATTGCCGGCGCGATTTTTCGCAGAAGACCGGTGAGACGTATTCTCAGCCGCTCGACTGCGCTTCGCTCGAGTATGCCCTCAAAGGTCATCAATCGGAAAGCTTCAGCCAGTCCAACGCACAACGGGGTCGGGATCGTGCCCGGCCGCAGACCGGCTTCCTGTCCGCCGCCGTGAAGCAGCGGCATGGGTCGCCACGGCGCCGAGCCCGACAAAAAGAGCGCGCCAATCCCCTTTGGGCCATAGATCTTATGACCAGAAAAACTGGCGGCATCGACGCCCCATTCGGCAACGGCGATCGGTATCGCTGGCGGCGCCTGCGTCGCGTCGGTGTGAAGGAACGCGCCTATGTCAAAGACCCGATCCCTGATTGGCGCAAGTGGTTGGATTGTACCGATTTCATTGTTGACCGCCATTACCGAGACGACTGCCACGTCACGTCCCAATAGCGCTTCAAAGGCAGCGATATTGATCAAGCCATTGCCATCGACAGGAATAGACTGAACGGTGAAGCCGCGCTCCACGGCGGCGTGCGCAGACTCGATTACAGCTTTGTGCTCGGTTGCACCGATAAGGATACGACGGCGATCGGCCGGGGCGCCAAGCGCCGCACCGAGTACACCCAAATTGTCTGCCTCGGTGGCACCCGAGGTAAAAATAATTTCGTCGCTACCTGCACCAATCGCCTCAGCGATCACGCTGCGCGCATCCTCGACCCGCTTGCGCGCACCCCATCCCGCGTGATGATCTTCGGAGCTTGGATTAGCGAAATCAGCCAACATTGCTGAGGTCACCACGCTCACCACCCTTGGGTCGATTGGCGTGGCCGCCTGATAATCAAGATAGATCGTGTCCAAGAGCGCTCCGGGGTATCGCACTGGTGAAAGCCACCAGGAGTTGACATAGCCCCCCTTCCGGCTGTCTATCAACTGGTAAGGAGTTCCAGTTCGATGCCGCGCAGCCTTTTCGATCAAGCCGACCACCGCCTGCAGTTTGCCGGCCATGAAACATTTCCGCTGCGCTATGGCTGGCTCAAGAAAGCATATGATGCAGTAGTCGAGGCATGTGCGCTAGATGAAGCGGTAGGAGCTTCGGTATTCAACGACGATATCGCTATTGCGCGATTTGGTGTTGGCAAGAACATGGTCCTATCGATGCGGCATTGGGCGTTATCAGTCGAAGTCCTTACTGCAACCGATCTCCCCGGTGAGCGCGCTAGTCGGATCACGCCTGGACCGATGGGTGATTTCTTGTTTGGAAATGGCGTCGATCCGTATTTCGAGCATCCGGGTTCGATTTGGCTTTTGCATTGGATGTTGGCGCGCCGTCCCGGTCGAGCTGCTACATGGCACTGGGCGTTCAACGAGTTTCATGAGCCGAGCTTTGATCGCGATATGATGACCCGGCGGCTCGCCCGTCGGTGTGAGGATCTCAAGGAAGCCGGCCGATTGTCGCGAGATCGACCTGTCGCAGAGGTCACGCTCAGGCGTGACGTCGAATGCTTGGTCCGCAGCTATTTCGCTGCCAGCGGAACAGGCCGCCGCGCGCCAGAGGACAGCATCGAATCACCGTTGGCCGAACTCGGCCTCATTCAAAAGGCTGGTGTCGGCGAGCTGTACAGGTTCCGCCGCGGACCAAAGCCATCGCTACCGGATGAGGTCTTCCTCTTTGCGCTGATCGATTTCTGGCAAACGCTCTTTGATACTCGACGGTCGTTTTCGGTCGATCTGCTCACCTTCGAGCGCGGCTCGCCCGGTCAAGTGTTTCTTCTGGATGAGGAATCCGTCGCTGAGCGGCTGATCCGGATGGACGAAATTACCGGCGGCGCGCTGCGCTGGGACGAGTCCGCCGGCATGCGCCAGCTCTATGCGCCCGGTCTTGCTGACATCGATTCCTGGTCTGTCCTGCGCAGCCTCTATGCGCGCGATATGAAGGAGCTGGCCGCATGAGCATGGCTTTTGCCGACCGTGTGCAGGTCGCCCGTCGATTTACCCGTGCCGTTCGAGTGGACGCGGACCTCCACGACGTTGGCGCGCTCGACGGCTATATCTGCTCTCAGTCCGCCATCGAGACGCTGTTGTTGATGGCGCGCCACCGCGACGCGACGGGGCACGGCGCGTTCACATGGACTGGACCATATGGAAGCGGAAAATCCAGTCTCGCCGTGCTGTTCGGCGCGTTGCTTGGCGCGTCGCACACCAAGGCGATGGAGATTCTGTCGGCGATCCCCGAAACGGAGCGGACGGAGCTGGCTGCCGCCTTTCGTCCAACGCGTAAGGGCTGGCTGGTCATCCCCGTTGTGGGGCGCAGAGGTGCTGTTGATGCGTCCATCGGCGAGGCCATCGCCACCGCCATCGGTGGCAAGCCGAACCTTGCCGCCAAGCCGCGCGAAGCATTGGCGTCGTGGATCTCTCGAATTGTCGCGTCGAATGCCTTTGCAGGCGTTCTTCTGCTGGTCGACGAAATGGGCAAGTTTCTTGAGGATGCAGCCCGCACCGGAGGCGACGTCCATGCGTTTCAGGATTTGGCCGAGCTTTCCGCGCGTTCGGACGGCAAGCTTATGGTCATCGGTATTCTGCACCAAGCCTTCGACGAGTATGCACATCGTCTAGCGCGAGATGCCCGTGACGAATGGATAAAGGTTCAGGGGCGCTACGTCGATCTGCCGATCAACCTTGCGAACGATGAGCAGCTTGAACTGATTGGCCGCGCAATCGAGTCCGACGACAAGCCTGATGAACCGTCGGCGATCGACCTAGCGGTTGCAACATCGCTCCGCGCACATCGTCCCGCCGAAGAGCGTCCGCTTGCCGTCCGGCTGAGCAAATGCTGGCCATTGCATCCTGTCGTGGCCGCTTTGCTCGGCCCTATTTCGCGCCGACGTTTTGGCCAGAACCAGCGGAGTCTATTCGGCTTTCTCAATTCGGTGGAGCCGTTTGGCTTCCAGTCGTTTCTTGCCGACACGAAATATGGCGATGTCCGTTTCCCTGTGGAGCGCCTCTGGGATTATCTCCACGCGAACCTCGAACCGGCCATTCTCGCGTCTCCGGATGGTCATCGCTGGTCCACGGCGCTCGAGGCGCTGAGCCGTGCCGAAACACGCGGTGCGACAGAGCAGCATCTTATTCTGCTGAAGGCGATTGCGCTGATCGATCTGTTCAAGGATCGTTCCGGTCTCCAGGCTACCGTGAATTTGCTTGAAGCGATCGCCGCGCCGTTGGGACGTTCCAAGGTATCAAGCTTGCTGAACGACCTCGTCGACTGGTCGGTGATTATCTTTCGCAAACATGTCGGCAGCTTCGCAATCTATGCAGGCAGCGATTTTGATATCGAAGCGGCGGTCGACAAGGCGCGCCAACTCGGTGTTGGCGTCGATTATCGGCGGCTCGCCCGCTACGCCACATTACAACCGGTACTCGCGAAAAGGCATTACGAGGCCACCGGCGCGCTACGCTGGTTCGAGATCGAACTGACGCCATTGCAGGAAGTCGAAGATCGCGTCCGCAGCTATCGACCCGCGCCTGGCGCGGCAGGCCTGTTTCTCTTGGTCATCAGCGGCAACGCTGAATCCGCCGCCGAAGCGAAGCGCGCGTTGAAGAAAGCAACCGAACATATCGGTGAACGCCTCATCGTGCTCGGCTGGGCGCGCGACAGCTATATGATCCGGGAAATGGCGTCCGACCTCGCGGCACTCGAGCATGTCAGGGCCACCCAACCCGAGCTGGAAGGCGACGCGATCGCGCGCCGCGAAGTCGATGCGCGCTTGGCGCGCCTGGCGGCCGATCTCGAGGATCGTCTCGGCGACGCCGTCAACGGCGTTCAGTGGCAATTGCCAAATAGTGCGGAGCATCTTCTCGCCCATCGTGTGACGGGTCCGGCAGGCTTGAGTGTCCTCGCCTCCCGTCTCGCGGACTGGCGCTATCCAAGCGCGCCGATGCTGCCGAACGAGTTGGTCAACCGCACGCGCCCCTCATCGAACGCCGCTGCCGCTATGCGCGCCTTGCTGCGCGCGATGGTCGAGCGCCCAACTGAGCCGCGTCTGGGAATTCAGTCCTATCCCCCGGAGGCTGGCCTCTACATCGGCCTTCTCAGATCGACGGGACTTCACCACGAATCCAATCCCGGCGCATGGGAGTTCAGCGGCCCCGCTGGCGAGGACAGGCACCGGTTGGCGCCGCTTTGGACGGCCACGGATGCGCTTCTGGCGAGCAGAGACGACGGGACGGTACTCGCTGAAATCTACGAGACCTGGCGCAAACCACCCTTCGGAATCCGCGATGGCCTATTGCCCATATTGGCAGTGACCTATCTCATGACGCGCGCGGGCCAATGCGCAGTCTATCTCGATGGAGCTTTCAAGCCCGCTCCTGATTCATTCTTCGTCGATCGCCTGCTGCAGGAGCCGGGGAGCATCCGCTTGCGCGCGGTGTCGATGACCGACATTGACCGTGCATTCATCGCGGCGCTCGCATCGGATTTGTCGCATGACGAAGCGATCGAACCTACACCCCTCGCGGTTGCCCGGGCGCTGGTCAAACATGCTCGCGACCTTCCGACGTGGACACTGCGAACGGGCCGTCTGTCCGAAACTGCTACCCGACTCCGCGATCGGTTGAAGGTGGCCGACGATCCTAATCGGCTCCTGATCGACGAACTCCCGATTGCGATCGGTCTGGAAGGTGCGGACCACTCCGGGGCTGATATCGCTGCTCGCATCCTCGACGCCCTGACCGAGCTTCGGGACGCCTATCCCGCCATGCTGGCCGAGTTGGAACAACGTCTCCTCAAGGAACTGCGCGTGCGTGGCGATGGCGAGGCGAGTCTGGAAATGCTCCGGCGCCGCGCTGCGACAGTGCGGTCTTTGACCGGCAATTTCCGGTTGGATGCGCTCGCTACACGCCTGTCGAGTTTTACCGGTAGCCTCGAAGAATTGGAGGGGCTGGCAAGCCTTGCCGCGAACAAGCCTGCAAAGGACTGGGTCGATCGCGACGTCGATGCCGCCCGCGTTGAACTGGCAGCGCTCGCACAGCAATTCTTGCGAGCGGAGGGCTTCGCACGTCTCAAGGGCAGACCCGATGGAAGGGTAGCGATGGCCGTCTATATCAGCGACCCCAACTACCCCGAGCCTACAGCCTGCGAGGCTGAGGTCTCGATCGGTGACCAACGGATTGCCGACGGGCTCGCCGACCGCATCGCGGCGTTGATCGAACAAGAGGCATTATCGCCTGAGATCGCAATCGCGGCTCTGGCCAATCTCGGATTGCGTCTCGTTGCGCCTAATGGCCCGACTGCGCGCGAAAGGGCTCTTGCATGAGCGATACCGAACGACATGTACTTGGCCTGTCGGGCGGGCGGGACAGCGCGGCCCTCGCTGTGTACATGGCCCACCATCATCCCGAGCTTGAGATTGAGTATTTCTTCACCGATACGGGCAAGGAGCTTCCGGAGGTTTATGAGTTTCTCGGACGGCTCGAGGGCGTGCTGTGCAAACCGATCAAGCGCCTCAACCCCGACAGAGACTTCGATTTCTGGCTGCGCGAATACAAGAATTTTCTGCCCTCGCCGCAAACGCGTTGGTGCACACGGCAATTGAAGATCCGACCCTTTGAGGACTGGGTCCGCGCGTCGGTCCAGGCAGGGATGGTCGTGAACAGCTATGTCGCGATCCGGTCCGACGAAGATTATCGCGAGGGTTATGTCTCCGGTCAGCAGAATCTGAAGATTCATCTGCCATTCCGAACTGACGGCATCGACAAGGCGGGGGTGATCGAACTGCTCGAATCCTCCGGGCTTGGGCTTCCCGATTATTATCGATGGCGCTCACGAAGCGGATGCACCTTTTGCTTCTATCAGCAGAAGATCGAATGGGTTCGCTTGCTCGACGAACACCCTGATGCTTTTGAGGATGCCAAAGGATATGAGAAGACCGCCTTGGCTCATGGATCGCCGTTCACTTGGAGCCACGGTGAAAGTCTCGACGAGCTGGCTCGTCCCGAGCGCATTGCCCAAATCCGCAGCGATCATGAACGAAGAGTCGCTCGCCTAAAGGCGCGACGTGCGGTCAATGCGCTGCATGACACGCCCATAGATACGGACGAAGTTTACGGTGACGCCGGTAAGATGTGCGTTACATGTCATAAGTAGCGATGGGGGCGATATGCTGGGGCGCATGAGCATGCGGGCTAGCTACCCGCGAAGGACGGGATTGGGGGGACATTGAGCGTAGCACGAACCTATCTGGCGCCACGATCCAAGCGCACGGCATGATCACCGCGTCATCACCTACTTCCGGCCGCGGGATGTCGTTCGACCAGATCCTGGCGGCGGCGCCGGCGGCATTTGTCCGTGAGATCGTTGGAGAGCCTCTGATTGGCGTGCTTGGCTTGCTCGATCCAAACCTGGTCGACGATAGTCATTTGCGCAGGCTGGCGGATGAAATGGCCGATCCCGGTGCGCTGCTCTCCGCCGCGAAGAGCCGGGACAAGGTGCTTGAGGTGCTCCCGGTCGCGAAGGCGCGGGAGCTGGCGGATGCCTTGGGAGTCCCGAACGACCCCTTGCCGTCGATCTATCGGCGATTGGCTGCCGACCTTGCCGCGCGCGATGATCTCACCCAGCTTTTCAGCTTCTTTGGCGTGGTCCGCGATGAGCGTGCTCACCGATTGAGGCAGGCAACGACGCGCACGATCGATGCTGGATATCCGATGTTCGAGCACCAGAGGATCGCGGCGGCGAAGGTGGTAAGTACGCTCGAGCATGAGCCGCGCCGTGTATTGCTCCATATGCCGACCGGTGCGGGCAAAACGCGCACCGCTATGCACATCGTTTGCGAGCACCTGCGCCGTCACGGGCCGACCCTCGTCAGTTGGCTCGCGGGGAGTCCGGAACTTCTCGAACAGGCCGCGGACGAATTTGAGCGTGCCTGGGCGAGTCTCGGCGATCGCTCCGTTTCGTTGTTTCGCAGCTGGGGCAACCAGAACCCCAATCTCACCGAAGCGCGCGATGGCCTGCTGGTCGGCGGTTTTCAAAAGCTCTTTGCTCTGAATGGCCGCGATCCCAACCGCATCCTTGCTCTCGGCGATCGCACGACCCTCACGGTCGTTGATGAAGCGCACCAGGCCATCGCTCCGACCTATCGAGCCATAATCGAGTCCCTCGCAACGAAGCACCCCGAAGGACGGCTGCTTGGCCTCTCGGCGACACCGGGCCGGACCTGGGCCGATGTCGCCGAAGACGCTCGGCTTTCTGATTTCTTTGGGCGCCAAAAGGTGACTCTCGAGGTCGCAGGCTATCCCGACCCGGTCGAATATCTGATGGCGGAGGGCTATCTCGCGCGGCCCACCTTTCGCACGCTTAACAGCAATGCGGGCGCTTCACTGAAGCCGGCCGACATCAATACATTATCGTCGGCGCTCGACGTTCCGGAAGCGATGCTTGAGCAGTTGGGCGAGGACGAGCAGCGCAACCTGCAAATCGTCCGGGCGGTCGAGGATCTGACGGACCGTCATCGCCGGATTGTCGTCTTCGCGGCAAGTGTCGACCACGCCCATCTCATCCGCGCTGTGCTGAGCGCGCGGGGCGTGGAGGCGCATCTGGTTATCGGTGACATGGAGATGAGCGCACGAGACGCGGCGATCCGGCGCTACAAGGGCAATGCGCCGCATCCGATCGTCATGTGCAATTTTGGCGTCCTGACGACCGGCTTCGACGCGCCGAGCACTAGCGCCGCTGTCATTGCGCGCCCGACGCGGTCGCTCGTTTTATACAGTCAGATGGTTGGGCGCGCGACGCGCGGGATCAAAGCCAAGGGTAATGCCACCGCGGAGATAGTGACCGTCGTCGATCCCCATCTTCCAGGATTTGGAGATGTGGCCGAGGCGTTCGAAAATTGGGAGGATGTTTGGAATGACCGATAAGCCGGCGGGGCCCAAGGCTCGCAAGAAAATCATTCCGGCACATCTCGCCGTCACGGCGATGCGCGCCAGTGGGTACAAAAGCACCGCCTATGCGCTCGCGGAGCTGATCGACAACTCGATTCAGGCCAAGGCGACCGAGGTTGAGGTCATCTGTGTCGAAGAGCGCACGATGGTCCAGAAGCGGCAGCGTGCACGCATGACCGAGATCGCCGTCATCGACAACGGTGAGGGCATGACACCCGACATTCTCACAATGGCCTTGGAGTTCGGTAATGGCATGCGGCTTGCCGACCGATCCGGCATTGGTCGCTTCGGGATGGGACTGCCGAACGCCTCGATTTCCCAATGTCGCCGTGTTGATGTTTGGACCTGGCAAGCCGGTCCGGACAATGCCGTTCATTCCTACCTCGACGTCGGCGAGATCGAAGCCGGCGACTATGACGAAGTGCCCGAACCGCATACGGACCCCGTGCCGCAGATCTGGCGAGAACGGGCCGCGGCGATCGGATCGAAGGGAACGCTGATTGTTTGGAGTCAGTTCGATCAACACCGGCTGACCTGGGCCAGTGCCCGCGGCACGCTTCACAATACCGAAATCCTGATCGGGCGGATCTATCGCAAATTCATCGATCTGGGCTCGATTGGCATTCGCCTCAAATCCATCTCGGATGGTGAGGTGCACGAGAAAACTGCGGTGGCCAATGATCCGCTCTATCTGATGAGTCCGACGTCCACGCCATCGCCGTTTCACGACAAGCCGATGTTTCAGCGCTGGGGCGAAGAGGATCACAAATTCCCCATCACGACCGATACAGGGACACACCACGTCACGGTGAGGATTGCCTGGGCCAAGCCCGAAACCGTCTGCAAGGACGGTACGAACCGCGGTGCCACGCCATATGGCCGCCACGCCCACAAGAATCTCGGACTCTCTATTGTCCGCGCCGATCGAGAGCTCGACCTCGACGACAATTGGGTGAATTCCTACGATCCGGTGGAGCGCTGGTGGGGTGTCGAGGTCGACTTTCCAGCCGATCTCGATGAGATTTTCGGCGTCACCAACAATAAACAGGCCGCCACCCACTTTGCGAGAATGGCCGCATTCGACTGGGAAGACGAAGCGGAGGACGGCGAGACCTCGATCGCGTTCAAACAGCGCCTGCTCGAGGATGATGATCCTCGCTACCATCTGATCGACATCACACATTACATTCGCAAGCAATTGTCGGAGGTCCGCAAGCGCCTGGAAGCCCAGACCAAGGGTACCCGGACCAAGGGGGATACGCGGCACGATCAGCCGACCTCGGACGATCGCGCCACCCGCGCCTTCAAAGATCGCGCCGAAGACAAGCCGATTGAGTCGGATCAGCAGATCCTAGACGACGCCGCAAAGCAGGCGCTGGTGAAGGATCTCGAAAAGAAGCAATACGAGCCGGATGTGGCTGAGGGCATCGCCCAGACCGCGCAGGATCGGGACCGGAAGGTCCTGTTCCTGGTTGAAGACTGGGAAGGCCATGCCTTCTTCAAGGTTGAGAGCAAGCCGGGCGGCATAACCGAAATCGTCTTCAACAGCGGGCACCCCGCCTATCGCCGACTGCTTCAAGTCCTCAACCCCGACTTCCGCGAGGAAATGAGCGAGGCGGTGCTTCTCAAGAGCGTGGACGAAGCATCGACGACCCTTCGCATGCTCTTTGCCGCCTGGGCGCGGCTGGAAATTGAGGAAATGTCGAACGAGCGCCGCGATAAATTGAAGAACATGCGTCAGGACTGGGGGCAGATGGCCAAAGCGTTCTTGGCCGCCGATGAGCTCTGAGCCGTTGCGACCGGGTGAGGCGCTGCTGACTTTGCTGTCGTCGGCAACGGAACCTGTTTTCCTGATTGCCCCGTTCATCAAGCAAGACGCGATGGCGCGATTGCTCGGCGCGATCCCGGACGACATTGCTGTGACATGCGTGACGCGCTGGCGGCCCGATGAGGTCGCGGCCGGTGTCTCGGACCTTGAGGTATTCGACCTCATCCGTGCCCGCGCCTCGGGCACGCTGCTGCTCCAACCCCATCTGCACGCAAAACTCTATCGTGTCGGCGATCGGCGACTGCTTGGCTCCGCAAATATCTCAGGGCGAGCGCTGGGCTGGTATGAGCCCGCCAATCTCGAAATACTGTTGGCCGTGGATGGGCCGAACGACGCGCTCGATCTGTTCGAGCAGAACCTTTTCACAACGGTGATGCCCGCAAGCCCGCAGGTTCGCGATGCAGTTGCGCTCGCCGCCGCCGCCATCGCCGCCACCATGCCCAAATCCGGCTGGAATGCCGTTCCCAGCACGCAAACAGTGTTGTCATCATCCTACTGGCTGCCAACCTGCCCGCGACCCGACCTGCTGTACCGCGTTTACGCCGGAACGATTGGCGACATGCTGCTCGCCAATTCGCGCGTACTCGGTGAGAATGACCTCGCATTCCTCGAACCGCCGGCGGGCTTGAGCGACCGGAATTTTCACGCCTTCATCGGCGCCATGCTGAGGCAGGTGCGTTGGATCCAGGACCTTGATCAGCTGACGACACAAGGGCTGACCGATTCGGTTGCCGCGGCCACGATCACCGCGTCCCTGCCACCGGACCATGATTTCAGCCCGGAAGCGCTGTGGAACGTCACGAAGGATTGGTTGGTGTATTTCTTCCCCAATCAATATGACCGGCTGCCGGCGGGAGAGATGTTACGCAAGAGGCGGCAGGTCATATGACCGCAACGCAGCGTTCCATGTGCAACCAAATTAGGAGTTAAGCCCAGGTGTTTCGCATTACAGCCCGCACTGTTCTCGAACTTGGCGCTGAACTGATCAGTTCTGATATCATCGCGTTCTACGAGCTAATTAAAAATGGCTTCGATGCCGGAAGCAAGCGCGGTGTAGAGCTTCGGTTCGACATTGCTTTACCACGCCATGCGTATCTCAAGCTACAGGGAGCGATTTCGAAGGGAGGAGCTCTCACTGAGCACCGCAAAGCTATAGAGGATGCAATCCTCCCCGGGGCGAGCGAGGCTGCTAAAGCCGCGCTACTATCAGCAATCTCATCCCCGCAAACCCCATCACAGCTGTCTGCGGCACTTGCGGCGGCACAGGCAAAAATTAATACTATATCTGTGGCCGATACCGGTTCTGGAATGTCGCTGGACGACCTTCAGAAGAACTTTCTCGTCATTGGCACCGCATCGCGCAAGAGAGAGGTCGACGCGGCGTTGGCTGCCGGGGCGAAAGAATCGCCTTACTTGGGCGAAAAAGGTATCGGCCGTTTATCTGCCATGCGCCTGGGCGAAGGCCTGCGCGTCGAGACTGCGCGCGAGAGCGACGAGCGCTTGAACCTACTTGAAATTGACTGGCGCGCGTTCGGGGATATCGACGCGATGCTTGACGAAGTACCGGTCGCGCCGGCTGTGGGTGGCTTGAAACCAACCAAGGTTTGGTCCGGCACATCGATCATTGTGAGTGATCTTCTAGAAAATTGGACCGAGCCGCGTGTGCGGGAAATGTGCGAGGACGATTTTGCACGGCTTACCGATCCATTCGCTGATCCAGCGACAAGACCTCGGGTCGCGATCTTTTGGAATGGGGAGCGGCTTAACGTCCCGATGATGCCTCAGCGCCTGCTCGATGCCGCGCATGCCCGTGTGACGGGGCGGTATGAGGTCATCGACGGCAAACCGTTAATGACTTGCACGGTCGACGTCATCAATTTGGATTTTGATCATCCTCCGGAGACCGAAACCGTTACGCTTGATGCCGAGGATCTCGAGGGTGCGATCGTCGGAAAGGACCGGCAAATCGAGGATGGAGCGCTCATCTCGGTTGGTCCGTTTAGCTTCGAAGCTCACTGGTTCAACCGCCGTCGTCTTTCGAAAGTCGATTCTACCGGTGAAAACAAGGCCATTCGGGATTTGCAAACCCAGTGGGCAGGAATTCTTCTATTCCGAGATCGATTCCGAGTATTTCCATACGGTGAGAATGACGACGATTGGCTTGAACTCGACCGCCGAGCACTCGGGAGAAAGGGTTATTTGCTCAACAAGAGTCAGCTGATCGGGCGTGTAAGCATCTCTCGTGCAATGAACCGCTCGCTAATTGATCAGACGAACCGTGAAGGGTTGCGCGTCACTCCGGAACAGCAAGTTTTGCTCGAGGTCGTTCGCTATGCAGTCCAAGACAGGCTTGGCGCCTTTATGCGCGATGTGGAGCGCCAATATAAAGGTCAGAAAATCGACCTATCGGACGCGAAGAATCGCGTGAGCGGCCTGGAAGACCGCGCTCGCAACGCTATCAGGAAATTGCGTCGTCTCACGCCGAAAGAAGGGGACGACGCGATCGATGAACTACAGCAGACACTGTTGGAATTTTCCGACTTCGCTGCGAAGGCTCGCGCGAGGATCGAGGAGGTAGAAAAAGAGAGCCGCCAAATGATCGAAATGGCGGGCGTTGGACTAATGGTTGAAGTTGTAGCGCACGAGCTGGCACGTGCCTCCGAGAATGCGCTGAAGGCGTTAGACAAGTTAAAAGGAAGCGAGGTTCCCGACCGTTTGCGGGCGCACTTCAACACACTAAAGGCTGAGATGAAAAGTATCAGCAAGCGGGTCCGGATTTTGGATCCGTTGAGCGTGTCGGGCCGGCAGCGTGTCGAACCCTTCGCATTGGATACACTCCTTAGAGAATCTATCGAGGCACATGAGGCGCAGTTTGCCCGCCATAACGTAAAGGTGGTCCTTGAACTTCCCAAGCGACCTCTGCATGTTCGAGCCGTGAAAGGAATGATCGTTCAGATCATTGAAAACCTAATATCGAATTCCATTCATTGGATGGAATTCCGACTGGAGCGCGAACCATCGTACAAGCCCCTAATCACAATCACGCTACAGGATGGTCCTCCGACGATCAGCTTTGAGGATAACGGCCGCGGAATTTCCGCGGCGAACCGCGAGAAAGTTTTCAAGCCATTTTTTTCGTTGAAAGAATCGAAACGCAGACGTGGCCTTGGTCTTTTTATTGCACGGGAAGCTGCTCAGCATCACGGTGGGACATTGACGCTCGACGATGAGGTAAATCCCGATACAAAACGCCTTCATCGTTTTGTTCTGGAACTACCCTTGAGTACTCAAGCATGACGCTCGCGGCACTCCTTGCTGAGCGCGGAATCAAACGGGCTCTTATCGTTGACGACGCCTGTGATGCGGTGCCGACGGCCGCTGATGTGCGAGCGGCGGCGGGAGAGTGGGGCATCTTCATTGATGATTTGGATGCGGACCAACTCCGCTTGATCGAGGCGGCCTACCCAGCGGCTACCGGCAGAAGATTCGACGACCTCATCAATGATGATGGCTATGTTGGGACCGTGTGGGGGCTTCGGGAAGAGCTAGGCGACGTCACAACCCCACTATTTGAGGTCTACAATGCTAACCAGGCCGCCGATGATCGCTTCGTCCAGATAGCGAAGGAACGGTTGGAGGCCATGGGGCTGGAAGTGGATGCGCGAGGTCGCGATTTTAATGCCGAGGCCCAAACAGCCGATCTGATCCTTATGGATTTATACCTTGGCGGCGCACAGGATGATCTGGCCCTTACAGAATCAAAGAACCTTTTAAAGATTGCACTTATCAACCGGGCGGCAGAACCTCCTCTTATCATACTGATGTCTCGAAGCGGCCAACTCGACGCAAAACGCGATGAGTTTCGCGACGATGTCGGTTTGGCAGAATCTGGCTTCCGCATCCTTCGCAAAGCGGATTTAGAGGGCAGTGATATTCTTGAACGCCAGTTGGGCCGTCTGGCAGAAAATGTCGAGGATGCCCGCCGTCTGACACGGTTTATCCACGCGCTGGAAACGGGAATTTCAGCGGCCTCGATGCGCACGGTGGCACTGTTGCGCAAACTCAAGCTCTCCGATGTCGGTCGAATTCAACAACTGCTGCTAGATGTCGAAGGCGAGCCGACCGGGAGCTATCTCGTTGATGTTTTTGATCGAGTACTCCAGCATGAAATCGAGGCGGACGAGGGAATTATCGCGGCCGCCACCGATTTAAACGGTTTCTCAGCAGCCCGACACCCTCCGCCGTACGTTGCGGGGTCGACCGACCTCCAACAGCTAGTCGCGAGGCTCGTGACCCAACACGTGCGAAGGCTCGGTCTCCCGGGATCAAACGACGCGCGCGTGACGTTTGGCGATGTATTGCGGCCTATGGCAAACCCGTTTCTCCAGGGGGCACCCGAGAACGCCGTTCATCTCACCGCCGACGAGGTCCGCGTCGTCATGACGCCGGTATGCGATTTGCAGAGGGACGGTGCGCCAAGCATCTTATTTTTATTGGGCAAGCTCAAGGACGTTAGCGCAAAGAGTTGGGCCTATGGAAGCGACGCGCGGACTCCATCGATACTTATCGATGACGAACTGCGCTGGATTAAGTGGGACCTCAAACGCATAGACACAATGTCTCGCGAGCAGGTCGGCGCGAGCCTTGATGCAGGCGAATGGCGTATCGTCGCGCGCCTACGAGAGTCTCACGCACTTGAGCTGCAGCAACGTATGTTGGCCGGTCTTGGCCGGGTGGGTTTAGTGGCCGCGTTGCCGGCCACATTCCTCGTCGATGTCGAGGCCTATTATGCAGCGCTGGATGGCAAACTGGTTCGACTGGATGTGCCACAGCTCGTCGATGGCGCAGTTTGCTATGTAGGCCGTGATGAGAACGGTGATCCCAATGTCAGATTGGCGCTAACCGAAGGTGGGTGCGACGGTTTGAGCGATGCACTGCTTGCTCTCCCGGAAGAGCTTGTAGCAGAAGCCGCTAGGACCGCACTGAACCACATAAAATCGTCGGGTGACCTAACGAGAATGGTTTCGACAGGTATCGATCTCAAAGGTGTTGGTTCAAATGCTTGGAAGCATTTAGATAGCGAGACTGGTGGAAACGCTGTTCCTAAAATGGGCTTGATTGCTTGGAATTTCGATTTTCCTGCTGAACCGCTCGCTGCGAAGAATCTCAATAAGGCTGGAATAGCCATCCTTATTAAGGATGCGACTTATGTGGGTGCGGTAGGTCTAAATGACGCAATTCGCTCAGGCGCATTAACTCGCGACGCGCCGCCTATGGAGCCTGCCGAGCACCAGGAACCCCCACCGACATAAGGGCAGCGTCAGGAAATCTCCGGTCCGCGGCGCTCTCGGCCGAATTGCCAGTTGATCCCCTCGCCGCGCAGGATGCCACCGACCTGTTTGCCGAGATTCTGTTCGAGCACCTGCCGCCAAGGCACGAGCGTGAACTCCCGGCTCTGCTCCACGACCGCAAACCTGCCGCTGACGAGATCAACGTGGCGCAGCAACCGCCCCTCGATGGCGCGCCCTGCTGTCGCCTCGACGAATGGCTTGCCCAGCTCGCCAGCCAGCTTGTCGCCGACACGAAGGAGCTCACGTCGCTGTAGCATCATGATCGCGTTGGCGCGGAGCCGAATACGATCGCCATCGACATCCGCAAGCTGCTGCTCGACCAGCCACTGCCGCCGGCCCGCCATGGCCGCACGGACGTCGCGCCCGAAACCGGCGTCACGGATCGGCAGTGGAGACTGTGATGCCAGCTCTCGGTCGACCCATGTTGCGGCGTCGGCTTCGCGAAGCTGTTCCAGTGGTCGCGCTGACAGCGTCTCGACCTCGACCGGCTGGTCCCGGTGACGGCGTGCCTCATAGGCGGCAGCACGATCGACATGGTCAGGGGAAATCGTCCAGCTCCCATCGGGCTCGCGCTCGACCCCAGCGCGAGCCCGCCGCATCGCCTCGAGCCGCCGCACATGGGTTTCGGCAAACACCTGCGTGGCTGAGGGATCATGTCGAAGATGCAGATCGGTCGAGTATCGTCCGCCATTCGCCGCCGCCACCTCGGCGACGACCCGGTCAGCGTTCCGGACCTCGAGACTTCGCGCCGACACCCGGACGATCGCGCCCTCGGGGATCGGCGCAACGGCGTCGCCGCGTCCGATATCGACATAATGGGCATGACCGTCGACGCCGTCGACCAGCAGATAGTGACGGTCACGATGCTCGTCGGCGAGGCCACGCGCGATCACGCGGCCGACCACTGGCTCCGGATCCGTTTCCCCGGCCCCGAACAGGCTTCGCCCGATGCACGGCCGCTGGAGATTCCGGGCCGTCAGTTCGCGTTGCATGGTCCGGATGATGTCGCCCCGCTCGCCAAGCGTGCGCAGTGTCCCTTCCAGATCGTCGGCGAGCTGCCATCGCCCACCGCCGACATTCTCGGCGAGGCCCATGCTGGAGAGCTTCTGCAATCGGCCGGCCCGCAGCGATTGCTGGAAGGCATCGCGATCGGCCGATGTGACCAGGCGATCAGCGTCCATCGACCGCATCAGGCGCCGATCGATTGCGGTCATCCGCTCCTCGCCGATATCGTGACGAAGCCGCGCCTCGATTTCCTGATCGGTCCGTGGTCCGAGATCGAGCGTCACCAGCTCGGCCGCCCGCTCGCGGATGCCGTGCGAGATATATTCCCGGGCGATGATCAGATTCTGCCCGGTGTCATCGATGCCGCGCAGCATGATGTGGGTGTGCGGATGGGCGGTGTTGAAGTGATCGACCGCGACCCAGTCGAGCCGCGTGCCGAGGTCGGCCTCCATCTGCGTCATCAGCCGACGGATATAGGACTTGAGGTCGGGATATTCCGAGCCATCTTCGGCGGAGACGATGAAGCGGAACTGGTGGCGATCGCCATCGCAGCGCTGGAGGAATGCCTTGCCGTCGGCCGTATCGCGCTCGGCGGAATAGAGCTCCCCAGGCGCGCCCTCACGGGTGACGCCGTCCCGCTGGATATAGCGGAGATGAGCACGCGCGGCGGGTATCCCCTTGGTGCCGATGCGAACCAACCGCGTCTTCACCACCGCGCGTCGCGTGCGCATGCCGCCGAACCGATCGCGGCTGGAAAGCAGCCGCCCCAGGCTCGCCCCACGGCCGATCCGACTACCGTCAAACCTACGGCTTTTGATCGACGCTTTCTCAGCCGAACGGACGGCCGCACCGACCACGCGACCGAGGTAGCGTCGCGCGCGCTTGCCGCCCTGCTGGCGCTGCCGGCCGAGCCGTGGCGTGAAATCGTCGTCGCTCATCGTGCGTCATCGCCATGGACGCGAAGCTCGCGATTCCGGGCCGGAAATGGCGGATTTCCACCATTTCTACCGAGCATGTCTCGCGTGACGCGCGCGACATCTCCAAGAAAAACGATGTGCAGACAATCACTTGGCACCTGTCGCGAGGCATTGCCTTTCTCTTGCTTTCGCCTTCTTCCTACTTCCTGTCCCTCTCCCCATCCTCGGCTCAAAGAAAAAGCCGGGACACGATGCCAAACTGGCACCGCGCCCCGGCCCGAAATGCGCAGAGAGTCAGGCATCCGCGAACGCCGCCAATGCCTGTTGCCGCCGCCCGAATTCGCGCTTGCCCATCAGTCCGTGCGGGTTTCCATCGCCATCGACGATCATCACCGCGACAAACCACTTGCCATCCAGTCGCCCGAAAATCCGCACCCGATCCAGGTCGATTTCCTCATCGTTCGTGCTGTCATAGGCGCCGATCCAGCGCTCCTGTTCGCGCGCATCCCAGAGGAAATCGGTCTCCTCAGCCTCCAGAAATCGATGCGCCAAAGCCTCCCCGACACCTTGTCCGAACTCGATCTCCAGGCCCGAAACGAGCGCTGCCATCACGCGATCCGATGCCACCGAAATGGGTTGAAACATGCCCATGATCATCTCCTTCGCTTCTGTTCTCCTCATTGAGAACATCGTGAAGAAGACGGGTGGCGGAGCGGCTGTCAGGGCCGCGGAGCGAAGCGGAGCGCCGCGAAGCGGACGTGGGGGGAACCGATTTTCGCAGAAAATTGGGGGGCACCCACGGGCCTTGAGAGCCGCTCCGCCACCCGTCATGCTGGGCCTGTCGAGACGAGCCCCTCCAACGCCCGCGATCATGGCCCGACCTTCCGGACAACGAACAACATGGCCTGCGCACCAGCCTCTTCCGGGCCAGGCCGATCGCTCGCAACATCCCGGCGGACAATGAACAACACGGATTTGGAGGCTATGTCCGCCGACTGCGGCGTGGCCGGTGGCGAACCGCTGACCGACCCGAGATAGGCGACCGTCTCTCCGGGCAGTCGTCGCTTGCCGGCTAGATACGATGCGTAAGCGCCCGGTCCGGCATTATAGGCGCCGAACAATCCCGGGTAGCCGAAGCGGTCGTACATCAACCGCAGGAAGAAGGTGCCCGCGAGGATATTGTCGCGCGGATCGTCGGGATTCATGCCGAGAGCGAGACGCGCGCGCATATCCGCCCAGGTTGCGGGCATGAGCTGCATCAGACCCATCGCCCCGGCACGGCTGCGGATCGGGCGACCATTCAGCGTCGCGTAACCCCCGCTCTCAGCCCGGATCACGCGCTCGATCCAGCTTGTCGGGATGCCAAATCTGGATGACGCTTCCGCGATCAGCGGCCGCCAGCGCGCGACCTCGTCGGCCTCGGCGGGCGTCGCGACCAGCAGCAGGACAGCCGGGAGCAATCGGATCAGCGCGCCCACAGCAACCGCGCCTTTCCGACGACCAATCCACCGTCGGTCACGCCGAAATAGCGGCCATCGAACGAACCGGGGCTATCCGACATCAGCAGGAAGAGCTGGCGACCGCGAAGGCGCAGGCACCCGCTCCACCACGGCATTGGTCTCCCTTTGGCGTCGGAAACGCGGCGCTCGACTACCCATGTTCCGTTGACGAAAATCTCTCGGCCGAGCGCGCAGACCTCGTCTCCCGCCACCGCCGTGACGCGCTTCACCAGCGGCACATTGGCGGGGATGTAGCGCCGCTCCGCCGCCATCACCCGCGACGGATCAGGTACTCGCGCGATGACCATGTCGCCGGGTTCGACGGTCGCGCCGGGCGTCACGGCATACAGGCCGATCGGCGCACTTGCGCTGGCATTCCACACGAGGCGCGGAGCCGGTGGAAAGGCAATGGTCAGGCCGACAAGGGTGATGCCGGCGCCGATGATTGCGATGCGCTGGCCAAGCGCACGGCGCACTCGCTTGGCCTGCCGAAGCTGATCGCCCCACTCGAGAAGTGGCAGGTTCCGGCTGCGATCAGAGCGCCTAGTCATGGCGCTTCTCCCCGACCGCCTGCGCTTCCGACCAGGCATCGAGATCGTCGATATGATACTGGACGAAGCGGCTATGCAGCCGGAAGACCGGCCCCTTGCCGGCGCGCCGCAGCCGTTTCAGCAGCCGGCTGGAGAACTTAAGATAGGCCGCCGCCTGGTCGGTATTGAGGTAGGGGGAGCCGCGTTTCGCGCGGGTTGCGCGGGAGATGTCATCGTCGGTGTCCATTGTGCCCGTCCATGTCCGAAAGGGACGGCGATCGGCCGTCGCTGACACCGGGAATGGCGGGCGGGACACCGGTTGCGGAGTGTCGGAATCGCGACCCGCATTTTCGACACACCCCGGCGATTTCACGGGAAGGCCCCGCGCGCCGGAGCCCGCGGCTCGTCATCGCCGGGAAGAGCGGTGTGGGTTGTGCCGGGTGGCAGGGGATTGTCGGTCCCTTGCGACTGTAAGCTGACACAAGCAGACGCCCCCGCCTGCAAGGTCTCTCGCGAGCTATGGCAAATCCGGCTCACCGCTCGTGCCCCGCGCGCGGTGGCGCGCGGGGCATCCGGTTCAGCGCGACCAGATGAGCTTGTGCTCGCCGTCATCGCCCTGGCTGAGCGTCGCGTAGATCGGAGCCGGGAACGACGGATCGTCGAGCTTGAGGCTCAGATATTCCGCGCCGGTCTCGCGCGCCGCTTTGGTCCAGGCCGCCCCGAATTCGACGCCCGATGCGCTGACCCGGTGGTCGGGCGCCTTCTCATTGTCGCGCTCGCAGGGGCGGATGCTCGCCTTGACGCGAAGCGTCAGGGTCCGGATTTCGCCGGTGTAGACGCCGTTTTCGCCGCGGGTGAAGCTGCCGATCTGTGCCATGATAACCTCCTTCAAGTGATGCGATGCCGCCCGATGCGGCCTCGACAGGCGGTCGATCAGGCGGGCGGAGGACGGTCCCGCACCCGCAGGGCCGCAGCGCAGCGGAAGACGGCCAAAGCCGGGCTTCTTGCCTCGCGAGGAAGGCGAGGGAACCGAGCCGGGGAAGAAGGTCGGCGACGCCGTTGCGGGACCGGCGGACCCCGCCAGACCCGCCGAGAGAGAGGTCCGTTCAGGGCGGCAGTCCGAATGCAGGAGGTCTGGCACCGTGCGGATGTCGCTCGACAATCGGCCCCCGGCACCGCGATAATCGTGTCCATGCTTCGTGCCCTTGCGCTATCCGTCCTCATCGCCGCGACGCCGATGCGAGCAAACGCCGATGCAGCGGACGGCTACGATTCCGGCCGCGTGGCCTGGGTGACCGACGGCGATACGTTCCGGTTGGAAAGCGGCGAGCGGATTAGGATCGCTGGGGATCGATGCCCCGGAAACGCACCGCGACCAGGCCAAATGCGCAGGCGAGATTGAGCTAGGATTGCGGGCAAAGGACCGCGCCACGTCACTGCTTGCCGGGCGCGAGGTGACCTTTCACCGCGTCGGCCGCAGCTACAACAGAACGGTTGCAACCGTGACTGTCGACGACCGCGACCTTGGCACCGAACTGGTCCGTCTCGGGGTGGCGGCTTGGTGGCCACGCGGTCGGCCGAAGCCGATCTGGTGTGAGCCGGGTCGCCGAGCGTCACGTCACGCCGGCGTTGAGAATCTAGTCTTTCCACTCGCTCCGGCGGGCCGGCAAGCGCGTCTGCGCTGTCCTGAGCGTTGGCTTCGAGCCCCTGTCGCCGCGCACGACCGGCGTGCCCTTCTTGTCCAAGGTCCGGACGCTATCCTTGATGATGTTCCGGTATTTTCCCGAAGCATCCCACGCCCAGTCGAAGGTGAGGGTGTCCGAGGCAAAGACCCATTTCTGCGTGCCGAGCGCGAGAAAACTGTACCAGGTATCGCCGATCTTGAGGCGGTGACCGTGCAGCGCAGCAGTGTTGCCGCCCTTGCTGGGAGGCCTGCTCGGTTCGCGAAGGGCAGTCCGATAGTCCCCGATCGCGGTCCAATCGACTGTCTGAACCTGGCTCTCAATATCGGTGTCTTTATCGGGCATAGCGCCAGCATAGCCGATCGCATCGACTCGCGGCACAAGAAAAGCCGCGCGCCGACGCCGGGATGGCGGAGGCGCGCGGCCGGATTTTGAGGGTCCGGGTGCGGGCGGGGTTTCCCCCGCCCGCGATGATCACGCCGCCTGCTTCAACGGCTCATGCTCGGCATCGGGGTCCGGCTCGGGAGTCCGTGCCGCCTCGACCTTGGCATGGGCCACAACGGTGCCGACACCGCCGCGCGTGGTGTAGGCCGATGCCGGGAAGCCTAGCCATTTCGGCACCCAGCGCTCGACCTTGGTCCGCCCGTCCGCGCCGTCGAGATGGTCGCGGACGATGCGCTTCAAGGTCTTGGTCTTCTCGCCCGCATTGGCGGTCGCGACAGTCTCGCCCGCCACCTCCGCGACGATCCGCGACAGCACTTCGCGGTCACGGATCAGATCGAAGAACGCCGCGTCGGCCTGCCACCAATCGGCCATGTCGACGCCGATCTGCACGCCGACAGCAGCGACGGCGGCGCTGCCGCTCGCCAGCGTCTCGCCCATGATGACCGTGATGATCTCCATGATCACCGGGTCGGGCAACTCGATCAGGCGCAGGAAGATACCTGCCACGCCATAGTCGTCACCGTTGCCGCCGGTCACGGTCGGCTCCTCGGGCGAGAAGTCGAGCACCGCCAGCACCGCGCGGCGGCGCTCATCGAACACCGTCTCGGCGCGCGAGGTTTCGAGGCTTTCGCGCACCTCGTCGTTGCGGGTCGTCTGCGGCTCGGGCGTGACTCGCCACAGATGCGAACCGCCCATGGCATGGGCCACCATCAGGCGCAGTGCGATGCCGGGATGCGCCAGCAAGGCGGCGCGGGCGGCGGCGTGACGGTGCAGGTCAAGATAGGTCTGCATCGTCGAAGTCACCTCGGGCCGGGGGATCTTGATCGCCTCCGGGGCATCGCCGCGCGCGACCCGCTGGGCTTCCTTGCGGGTCATATAACCCTCGTGGAAGGTCACCTCGCCGTTGCTTCGGACATCGACATAGACGCGCCCGCCCTTGCGCTTCGCCGCCTTCTCGAACTCCCATGCCTGGAAGTGTTCGGACGGCGAGACGATGACGACATCGCTCCAGCCTTCCTCCAGATAGGCGGCGCGGCGCGCCTCAATGGCCTCGTTCTGCGCGGTCCAGAACGCATCGGCATCGGCGAAATAGCGGTCGTCGCCGAACAGGTCGGCGACGGTCGCGCCCGTGAAGCCGTCGAGGTCGAACAGCGCGAAGCGGGCCGGGATCGACTGCCCCCCGAAAAGCCATGCCTTCAACTGGTGGCCGGTCGGGACATAGGCGTCCGGGTCGTCGAACAGCGCCAGCCACGCGCGTTGCTGGCTCTTGCTGGCAAGGGTCAAGTGGCGAACGGTCGCGCGGTCGATCTTCTCTGCCGCATAGAGAGAGCGGATGCGCGGCAGCAGATT
>Ga0157379_10000491_pt1 | contig 32121 bp, 20 predicted proteins | sample S25metaG_FD_121802 | JGI IMG/M metagenome (GOLD analysis project Ga0157379, IMG submission 121802) | Switchgrass rhizosphere microbial communities from Kellogg Biological Station, Michigan, USA - S2-5 metaG | ecosystem: Host-associated > Plants > Roots > Rhizosphere > Soil | place: USA... | reverse complement strand
GCCACGTCCTCCGGCGCCACCTCGAAGAGCGGATCGACCCGGGCCTCGACTGGACGCTCGCGCAGGATCTCGCTGCAGAACGAGTGGATCGTCCCGATGCGCGCCTCCTCGAGCTGACGCAGAGCCTCGGTGAGACGCGCGGCGACCTCGCGGCTCGCCTCGGCGCGGGCGCGCTCGATCTCGCCGCGCAAGCGCAGTTTCAGCTCGCCGGCCGCGAGCTCGGTGAACGTCACCGCGACCACGCGATCGAGCGTCGCGCGGCCAGCCGCCACGGTCGCGACGATGCGGCCGACGAGCTCCGTCGTCTTGCCGGTACCCGCGGCCGCCTCGACGATCAGCGTCGCGTCGAGATCGCGCTTGATGCGATCGCGCGCGCGCTGATCCGCCAGCGTCTCCGTGCGTCCGGCGCTCACGGCATGCTCCGCAGTCGCGCGAGATCCTTCAGACCATCTGCCGGCTTGCGGCGCGCACGGACCTCCTCATACGGACCGCAGATCGGGCGGTAGTCGCAGTACTGGCAAGCGCGCGGCGCCGGTGCGGCGGGAAGGAATCCCGTTTTCAGGGCGCGATCGAGGATCGCCACCACTTCGGCGGCGGCGGCCCGCGCGCGGTCGTCGATCACGACCACGCGCTCCTCGTAGCCGCCGGTCGCCGTACAGTAATAAAGCCGGCCGGCCGCCACGGGCTCCGGGAGGAGCCGCTCACACGCCAGCGCGTAGAGCACCGGCTGCAGGATCTCGCCGCCGCCAACGACGACGTCGGGCTTGGCGCGCACCTTGCCGGTCTTGTGATCGGTGACGCGTAGACGTCCGCGCTCCTGCCGCTCGACGAGATCGATGGCGCCGCGCAGCTCGAGGCCGCCGACGACCGGCACCGCCTCGTCGGAGCTCGCCGGATCGGCGTTGGCGCGCTCGCGGTCGGCGAGGCCGAAGGAGAGCTCGAAGCGATACGGCACCCAACCACTGTCGTCCTCCGACGCGAGGCGCAGCCACTCGCGCAGATCGGCCCGGATGCTGCCGATCGCGTCCTCCCACACGCGCGCGATCGCCGGAGCGAGCTGGTCGCGATAGCGCCCCGCCACCTCGCGCAGCACGCCGTCGACCGCGTCCTGTGCCTCCGCCCGCGTCGCCGGCCGTACCGGCAGCTTGCCGTCGGCGCGCAGCTTCGTCAGCAGCGCGAACTGCACGTCGTGGAACAGCGCGCCGCGCGTCAGCGGATCCATCTCCTCGATGGCCACGGGTTCCTCGCGCGGCTGCAGGCGATGCACCGCCTGCAGCACGAAGCGGTACGGGCACGCCGCGAAGTTCTGCAGGGCGGTCGGCGAGAAGGAGCGCGCCCCGAGCTGATGGCGCGCCAGCGCCGCCCGCGCCAACTCGTCGGGCTCGACCAGGCCGTCCGCCGCGGTCCACTTGCGCGGCCACCAGCGGAGCCAGCGGGCGCGCAGCGCGCGCGCCAGATGCACGTTGGCACCGAGGAGATAGCGCGCGGTGCCGCGCGTCGCCTCCTCGTCCTGCCGCAGCACGCTGCCGAGGAGGGCCAGATCGTATTCCGCGTCGTCGATCGCGTCGACTTCGTGCTCCGGCGCCGGCCAGCCAAGGCGCGCGCCCGCCGTGTCGCGCGTGCGCGCGGCGATCTCCTCGAATCCCGGCAGCCGTCCCTCCGCCGCCTGCAGCGCCTCGAGGGTGTAGACCGAGGGCACCCGTGGCCGGCCCTGCTCCATGTCGAGGCGCGGATACGAGAGCACGACGCGCTCGCGCGCCGCACCGACGGCGAGGCGCAGTGCCAGACGCTCCGTCGCGACCCGCTCCGACTGCCGGGGCAGCGCCGCGTCGAGCGCCGAGCGCGCCCGATCGAGCAGGATCGGGTCTTCCGTGATCTTGCGTGGCACGATGCGCTCCGCGAGGCCGGCGACGAACACGACGTCGAACACCAGCCCCCGGGCGGTGGGCGCCGGCGCGACGAACACCGCGCCGTAGCGGCGGCGCGGCGGCCGCTCGCGCAGATCCCCGAGACGCCCGGCGAGCACGAGCCGTACCTCGTCGAGGTCGATCGGACCGACGGGCGCCATCGGCTCCAGCTCGGCCAATGCACCGAGCACGTGCTCCGGCGCGCGCAGCGCCACCGCCGCGAGGCTGCGCAGGTGTCCGAGCCAGTCGCCCCAGGGCGCCTGCGGCGGCAGCGCCGCCAGGCGATCGATCAGCGGCAGGGCGAACTCGCGTAGGTGGACGAGATCGGCGATTTCCTGATCCACGCGTGCGGCGCGTGTTTCGTCCTCGCGACCGAGCTCGGCGCGGCGCAGGCGCAGCTCCGCCTCCAGGCCTGCGAGTCGGGTCGCCCAGCGCTCCTTCCGCCCGATCACCGCGGCATCGACGAGTAAGCGTTCCCAGCGCCACGGCGCCCGCACCGACCCCGCGACGACCGTCGCCCGAGCCGGGTCCGCCGGCAGTGGATCGACGCCGGGCGCATCGGGCACCACGGCCACCGCGTCGGCGATCACCGGCGGCACGAGGTCGTGCGCCGGCGGCGCCCACACCCGATCCGGTGCCGCGGCGCGCACGCGCTGCACGTCCGGGTCCGGCACCTGCGCGAGCGACATGTACTCGGCGAACCGCCGTGCCGAGAAACCCTCGGCCGCGCACGCCAGCAGCGCCAGCACTGCCCGTCCGCCGGGGTCGGGACGAGATGTGCCGCCGGCGAAGAACGCCGGGATGGCCGCGCGCCGAAACGCCTCTGCCAGATGGGACGTGTAGTCGTGCTGTGCCGGCAGGAAGATCGCCATGCGGTCGAAAGGCACCCCGCGCGCGGCCTCCTGTTGGATGGCGCGGGCGATCTCGACGCACTCGCGTGCCTCCCCCGGCCACGAGCGCACATCGACACTGGTATCGAGCGCCCGCTCCGTCGGGGCATCACCGAACAGATGCCGTTGCAGCAAGTCGAGCGAGCGTTCCACCGTCGGGGCGAGCGTGCGCGGCGCAACCCCGAGCACGGCCGCGAGACGCGCAAGGGTCGCTTCGTCGCCCGCGGCGACGGTGGCGAGCACGGCGGGAGCCCGCCGCGCCAGCGCCGCCACCAACTCCGCCTCGCGGCTCGTGGTGACGGGCACGTCGAGCAGCAGCAGCGGCACACCGACGAGCGGCGACCCCGCCTGCGCGTCGTCGACGACCTCACACGCGGCCGCGAAGACCGTCGCGCGATCGGCCGCGCCGGCGCCGACGAGCTCCCGCTCGACCTCTGCCGCAAGCGCCTGCAGCGCCGGGCCGATCGCCTCGAGACGCGCGAGCGTGTCGATGGCGACGCCGTGCATCCGCAGCTCATCGATCGTGCGCGCCACGGCCCGCGGAAATCCCGGGCAGGCGGCGACCGGCGTGAAGTAGCCGAGGTTCCCGCGCGCAGCGAGCCCGTACACCGCCCGCGCGGCGATGGCGTCGAGCGAGAGGCCGCCGACCGGGACGCGCCTGGCGCTCGCGAGCGCGGGAGTGGCGAGGATGCCCGCGAGGGCGCCGAGGGTCATCCGGGTGGTGCCGAAGCGCGCCCCGTCGGCAGACACGAGCCCGCGCACGAGGTCGTCCGCCGCCTCCCACGAGGCCGCCACGACCAGCACCTCGGCCGCGGCGGGCCACTGGCGCATCCAGGTCGTCGCCCGCGCGACGCGTTCCGCCGCCGCGGGAGAGACGATCACGTCCCGCGTGTCACGTGCCTTGCTCGCCATGCCACCCCGACTCGCCCCACAGTCATCGCCCGCGCAGCGCGTGACTGCAAGTCGCGGCGGACTACGCGGGGCGCGACGGCAGATCGGGAGGCGCGGGACGCGGACGCAGAACGTCGGTCAACACCTCGAGCGACGTGCGCAACGACGCGAGCGGACTGCCGAGTGCGTGCGACACCGTGCGTACGCAGCCGAGTGCGCAGCCGGCTTCGCAGACTTTGTGGACGTCGGCAGCGCGCAGGTCGTCGAGTGTGAGGCGACCGACGTCCTTGCCGCCGCCGATGACCTGACTGCAGTACTGCACCCGACCGTCGGCGTTGACGTAGAGGTATTTGTAGCCACCGAGGCATTTCCACGGACGGCTGAAGTCGCCGACCAGCATTTCGGCGGCATGGCGGCGGAAGAACTGCATCCCCGGAAACAGCTCGTGCCGGCGCAGCAGCTCCGCGAAGTGCGAGCCGCGGATCGCGATCTTTCCCTGGCCGTCGTGCAGCAGGGAGAAGCCGAACTCGAAATCGAACGGCGCCAGCAGCTCGCGGAACTCGCCGTAGCTCCGCCAGCTCTCGTCGGTGAGCACGGTCTGGATCTTCACCTGGAAGCGGGCGTGGGCGGCGAGCAACGCGAGGCGCGGCAGCACCGACTTGAGCGACTTGGGCAGCGCCTCCGTCGGCTCCACGGCGTCGACGCTCACCTGCATGCAGTCGAGCTTCGCGTCGTTCAGCCCGCCGACCAGCTCCGGCGTCAGCTTGAACGCGTTGGTGATCAGCGTGACGAGGTTGGAGCCGCGCCGTCCCGATTTGATCCGTCGGACGACCTCGACGATGTCCGGGTGGAGCAGCGGCTCGCCGCCGAGGAGATCCCAGGTGAGCGCGCCGAGCCGCGCGAGGGCGTCGACGCGCGCCGCCAGCACCGGGAACGGGACGAGCGGGGCTCCATGGGTATACTCGTGGCAATACGCGCACGAGAGATTGCAGTCATAGGTGACCACCAGCTGGGCATGAATCGGCCGGTGATCGAAAAGCCGCTTCATTCCGGAGCCCACGAAGTAGGCTTTCCGTACCGTATCGGGCAATCTGCCGGTCAACGTCCCCCCGCGTCCATGCTCCGGCTTCTCGTTCGCGCCGTGGGAGTATGCCGCGACCTTGCCCGCGTCAAGACGGGCAGTCCTCGCGGTCGCCGCACCCACACCTCTTGCGCCGGGCCGGTACGGGGCCATAATTCCGACGTCCGGCGCCCCGGCGCATCAGGTCCCCCATGACGCGCACCGAGGAACGCCTGCTGACGGCGCCGTTTCTGCTCTCGTCCGCCGCGAACTTCCTGCAGAGCCTCTCCTTCAATCTCTATCTGCACCTGCCGGGATACTTGAAAGACCTCGGAGCCGACGAGGTGCAGATCGGCCTCGTCTTCAGCGTCACCGCCGCGACCGCGATCGCGGCGCGGCCGACGGTCGGGCGGGTCATGGATGCGCGCGGACGGCACGTCGTCATCCTGGCGGGCGGCATCCTGAACGTGACGGTCTGCGCCCTCTACCTGACGGTGCACCAACTGGGGCCGTGGCTCTACGCCGTCCGCATCGGGCACGGCATCGCGGAAGCGATGCTCTTCGCCGCCCTGTTCACGCACGCCGCCGATCTCGTCCCGCCGGCACGGCGGACGGAGGGCATGGCGCTGTTCGGGGTCTCGGGCCTGCTGCCGATCTCGCTCGGCGGCCTGCTCGGCGACCTCATCCTGCAACGGGCCGGCTATGCGCGGCTGTTCGAGACCTCGACGGCATTCGCCGCGGCGGCGCTGGTGCTGGCGCTGCCGCTCGGCGATCGGCGGCCGCATCCGGACGACCTGCCGGCGCGGGGCTATCTGGCCGCCATAACCGACCGACGTCTCCTGCCGCTCTGGTTCATCGGCTTCGTCTTCGCGGGCACCGTCACCGCGGTGTTCACGTTCCTGAAGACGTTCGTCATGCGCACGGGCCTGGGATCGGTCGGGCTCTTCTTCAGCGCCTACTCGATCGCCGGCGTCCTGCTACGTCTCGCGCTCGGCTGGCTACCCGAGCGCATCGGCCCCAAACGCGCCCTCTTCCCGGCGCTCGCGATGCTGGCCGCCGGTTTCGCCCTGCTGGCGACGGCGCGCAGCGCCTCCGCCATCGGCGCCGCCGGCATCCTCTGCGGACTCGGCCACGGCTTCACGTTCCCGATCCTCTCGGCGCTGGTCGTCCACCGCGCCCGCCCGGCGGAGCGCGGCAGCGCGATGTCCTTCTTCACCGCGCTCTTCGACTGCGGCGCCCTGATCGGCGGCCCCATCTTCGGCCTCGTGATCCGAGCCGCCGGCTACCCGGCGATGTTCGCGACCCTGGTCGCGGTGGTCGTCATGGGGACCGCCGTATTCGCCGTGTGGGACCGGCAGCTGGATCAATAGAAAGGCCGCCGGAGCAACGCTCCGGCGGCCTGTGGTCGAGCTCCCCGGGCCGGACTCGAACCAGCGACCATTCGGTTACACGGACTCCCGCCGTTTCCGACGGGCGTGGACTATCTCATCACCGTATCCCGCAAGGGACGTAGGTGGCGGGCGCTCGCGGGGAGATTATTCTTTCGTCACTCCCTAGTCTCTGCACCTTCCTCCCACCCTACCGGCACACCGCGACGCGATGGCCGGGCCATTGGGAGGCTCGGCTCAGGATTCCCGTATGCACGCTCGCACGTAGGCTTCCCTGAATTCACCCGCTTTTCACTCGCCGGTTTCCCGACGAGGCTGCGTTCTCACAGCCGAACGCTCTACCGACTGAGCTACCGGGGAACGACAACCCGGTTTGTATAGACGAGGACGGTCGTGATCGCAACGCGAGGGCGCCCGAGCGCGTCGCCCGTCCCCTGCGCTCCAGCCCACTTTTACCTTGATGCGCGGGCGGCGAACGCGTACATGCATGGGTGGAATCGGTGGGGTGTGCCCCGCGGGGGCGCGCCAGGCGGTCGAGGACGAGGAGGACACGGTGGGGCGAGGTCCGCGGGGCTGGATCGTGGTAGCGGTGGCACTCGCGCTCGCGCCGGCGTCCGCTCGAGCCGCCGGCCCACATCGTCCCGCCGTCGGTAACGCCGCACCCGTCACGGATGTCGTCGGCGACACCGCATCGGTCGATCTCGGCGTCGTTCCCGTCGGCGAAGAGACGCGTCACACGTTTCGCATCGCCAACGACGCCGCCACGCCACTGACGGTACGTCCCCAGCACGTTCCGCCGGGCGTCACGCTGCCCACCCTCGATGGGACGATCGTCCCCGGCGGCCACGGGCGCGTCGAGGTTGCGCTCGACGGCTTCGCCTTTGCCGGGCCGACGTCGCTCGAGGTCGTCCTCGCCACGGACGATGCGGCCCGCACCATCCGTTTGGCGCTCACCGCCGACGTCCACGCGTTCGTGATCGCCGACCCCGGCTATGCCCGCTACCTGTTTGTCCAGGGCGCGGCCCCCGGCACGATCGGGCAGACCATCTTCGCAACCGACGGCGCGCCCTTTCGCGTCACCCACGTCGCCTCTCCGCTTGCCGCGCTGCGGGTGCGCGTGCGCGAGGCGCGGCCCGACGAGCGCGCCGAGGAGACCTCCGCGGGGACCCAGTGGCGGGTCGAGTCGACGCTCGCGTCACAGCCTCCGGTCGGTCCACTCGGCGGGTTTCTCGACGTCACCCTCGACCACCCGCGGCAGCATCGGTTGCGCATACCGGTGAGCGGCTTCGTCCGCCCGATGTTCGCCGTGACCCCTCCCGCGGGCGATCTCGGCGAGGTCCACGCGGGCGAGCCCGTGCGCGGACGCTTCGTCGTCAAGAACTTCGCCGCGGAGGGCATCACGCTCGAGCGCGCGCGCAGTGACGTCCCGGGCCTCACCGCGGACGTCCGCACCGAGGAGCCGGGCCACACGTTCACGATCGGCCTCACGGTGGCGGCCGACACTCGCCCGGGCAGGTTCGAAGGACGCGTGCGCATCGCCACCTCGACGGCGAAGCAGCGGGAGATCGAGATCCCGATCCACGGCGTCGTCCTCGCGCCGGCCAGCGCCGCGGCCTCCGCGGCAACCGCGACGCGGTGAGCATGCGCATCCTCTTCGTCGCCGCCCGTTTTCCGGCCCCCGCGCTGGTGGGCTACCAGGTGCGTGCCCTGCACCAGCTCCGCCTGCTATCGCGGCGCCATCGCGTGACGCTCCTCGCCTTCACGACCGGCAGGGTGCACGAGCACGAGCGCCGCCAGGTCGCCGAGCTGTGCGAGGAGGTGCACACGGTTCCCCTGACGCGGCTCGACATGGCGCGCGCTCTCGTCCGCGGCCTCGGCAGCACGCGGCCGCTGCAAGCGCTGCTGTTCGAGACGGCCCCCATGCAGCGCGTCCTGCGCGGCCTTCTCGCCGAGCAACGGCACGATCTCGTCCATCTGCAGCTCGCGCGCATGGCCGGACATCTCGAGACGGCACCTGCCGTGCCGCGCGTCATCGACCTGATCGATGCCCTCTCGCTCAACATGCAACGGCGTGAGAATCACGACCGCGCCCCGATGCGCTGGGCCGCGCATCTCGAGGCGACGCGGCTCGGACGTTACGAACGCGATCTCTGCGGCACGTGGGACCGCGCTCTGGTCGTCTCCGATGCGGACCGCGACGCCATCGGCGACTACCCCAACCTGCTCGTCAACTCGAACGGCGTCGACGTCGCGCGGTTCCGTCCGTGCCGCGAGGGACGCGATCCGCATCGCATCGTCTTCACCGGCAACCTCGGCTACTTCCCCAACGTCGATGCGCTGCGCTGGTGCGTGGAGTCGATCCTGCCGGCGGTATGGCAGGTCTGTCCCGAGGCGCGGTTCGCGATCGTCGGCGCGCGTCCCGGGCGCGCGGTTCGCCGGCTGGCACGGCGCGACGCGCGGATCACCCTCGAGGGATACGTCGACGACGTCCAGCCCGCGCTCGCCGGTAGCGCGGTCGCGCTGGCGCCGATGCGCGCCGGATCGGGCCAGAAGCTGAAGGTGCTGGAGGCGATGGCGTGCGGCGTGCCGGTCGTCGCGACCAGTCGGGCGTTGAACGGCATCGAGGCCGAGGCCGAGCGCCATCTGCTGGTGGCCGACTCGCCGGGCAGCTTCGTACAGGCCGTGCTCCGCGTCCTGCGCGATCCGCGGCTCGCCGACGAGCTCGCGTTCGCCGGACGCCAACTCGTCGAACAGCGCTACGCGTGGGAGCGCTCGGTCGACGAGCTGGAGGAGATCTACCGCGCCCTCGTCGAGCCGCCCGAGCTCGAGGCGCTGCAGCACGCGTCGTGAGACTCCTCTGGGTCGCCACGAAGCCGCCCTGGCCGGCGATCGACGGCGGGCGGTTGCTGCTCGCCGAGACCATGGAGACGGTGGCGCGGCTCGGTCACGAGCTGCACCTCGTCGCGCCCCTCGCCGAGCGCCGGCCTGCGCCCGACGCGCCCGCCGGCTTCGCCGCGGGACGGTGTGTCCCCCACCTGGTGCGCACGCCGCGCCGCTCGGCGTTGGCGCTGGTGCCGTCGCTGTGGAACGCCGCACCGATCACGATCGCGCGCCACTCGCACGAAGCGCTCCGCGCCGAAGTCGCGCGTCTCGTGGAGACGACCGCGTTCGACGTCGTGCACGCGGAGCAGGTGCAGGCGTTCGCGCAGTGCCGGCCCGCGCTCGAGCGCCGCATTCCGGTCGTCCTGCGGGCGCAGAACGTCGAAAGCGACCTCTGGGCCGGCGTGGCCACGTGCCGGCGCGGCTGGCGGCCGCTCGCGGCGCGTGAGGGCGCCCGTGTCGCGGCGTACGAGGCGGCCGCAGTCCGGCACGCCGCGGCGACCGTGGCGCTGACGCGGCGGGATGCCGGCCGTCTGGCGCGTCTCGTCGGCTCGCACAGCGCGATCCATCACGTGGCGGCTCCCTTCGCCGAGCGCATGCCCGCGGGCGCCGCACTCGAGGGACGTCCCGCGCTCGTACTGCTCGCCAACCGCGGCTGGTTTCCGAGCGTCGACGGCGCCCGTTGGTTCCTCGACACGGCCTGGCCGATCGTGCGCTACCGCCTGCCGGAGGCGCGACTGCACCTCTTCGGCCTCGACGGACGCGGCTGGCGGGCGGCGGGTGTCGTCAACCACGCCGCGCCGGCGGCGAGCGTCGATGCCTTCCCGGCCGACGCGACGCTCATCGTGCCGCTGCGCATCGCCTCGGGCGTGCGCATGAAGATCCTCGAGGCCTGGGCACGCGGCCTCCCCGTCGTCGCGACTCCGGCGGCGGTGGCGGGGCTCGAGGCGACGCCGGACCGCGAGCTGCTGGTGGCGCGCGACGGCGAGCAGTTCGCCGCAGCGCTCGACACGCTCATGACCAACCGCGCCCGTCGCGACGCGATCGTCGACCACGCGCGGGCGTTCCTGCGCGCGCACCACGATCCGGCGACGATCGCGGCTCAGCTGGTCGCCATTGCCGAGAACGTCGCCAGCGCGGCCCGGGCGCGCCGGTAACCCGCGCTCTCCTCCTCCCACAAGCGCCGCGCGTGCGGGGGGAGCATCTGTCCGGCGAGCGCACGGGCGGCGAGCCGGAGCGCGCCGCCGAAGCGCAAGGCGCCAATCGCGCGCCGCGCCGCCGCGGCGCCGTGGCGCTTGGCCACCCAGCGGACGAGATCCTCCCACAGCCGCTCCGGGTGCGCCGCGCCGACGGCCCCGGGGAGCCGGCCGATCGTCGCGCCGCCGACGTGCGTGACGCGCACGTCGGGGAGGATCGCGACCTCGTAGCCGGCATCGCGCACGCGGACGCACCAGTCGAGGTCCTGCGCGTAGAGCCGGAACCGCTCGTCCAGCGCGCCGACCGCGTCCCACACCGTACGGCGCATCGCCAGCGCCGCGCCCGTCACCCAGTCGACGGTCGTCGCCGAGTCCCGATGCAACGGGTGGACCCGCCGGTATCCCGGCAGGCGCGCCGCGACCGGGGCGGCTCCGCTGGCGAGCGTGAGAAGCCAACCCAGCGTCGGCTCACGGCCGCCGCTCCATTGCGGCCGGCCGTCGGGGAAGTGCAACGCCGCCCCCGCGGCCCCGAGGCAAGGCCGCGCGTCGAAGGCACCGATCATACGTGCGAGCGCTCCCGGCGCGACCTCGGCGTCGCTGTTCAGCAGCAGCATGAGCTCGCTCTCCGCCGCCATCAGGCCGTGATTGGCGGCCGCGGTGAAGCCGCGCCCCGGCGAGAGGCGCAGCACACGCACCTGCGGACAACGCGCCGCGATCGCCTCGGCGGTGCCGTCGGAGCCGCCGTCGTCGACGACGATCGTCGCGATCGCGCGGCCCTCGGCGGCGAGCGATGCGAGGCAGCGCAACGTCAGCTCGCGCGTGTCGTGCGTCGGCACGACCACTGTCAGACGGGTGCTCACGGTCCGGCCGACGGAGGAGACGGCGGCGGGGCCGTAAGCCGTCCTTCCGCGAGCGCCCGGGCGGCCTCGTCGACGGCGGCCTGGATGTCGTCGTGCATCTCCGATGGCACCGCCTCGAGCAGCGGCGGACTGATCCACGCCGCCCGGACGAACGCCATCCGCGCATCGTGGACGGCGTCTTGCCGGTCGCCGCGCAGGACGAAGGCGCGTCCCTGGTTGAGCACGATCTCGGCACGCTCACCGAGCGCGAGCGCCCGCTCGTAGCGCCGCAAGGCGCCATCCGCATCGCCCGCGACGAGCAGCGACGAGCCCGCGAGGATGGGCGCGCGCGCATCTCCCGGCAGTGCGGGCGCGATCGCCAGCGCCGCGGCGTCGAGCGACGCGAGAATCCGCCGCGCGTCGCGCACCTGTCCGGGTTGCGCGAGGAGCGCGTGCGCCAACGCGGTCAGCGTCCGCAGCTGGCGCTCGGCGCGGTAGCGCCCGACCTCCGGTGCGGCGGCGGCGAGGAGCAGTAGCGTCGCGACCACCTGCGCCGTGACGCGGAGTCGGCGGTCGATCGGCGGCGGGTCGGGCGGCCTGGGTGTCTCCGTACGCAGGCGACGCCATGCCAGCCCGCCGGCGAGCACGACGGGCAGCGCGGTCGTCGGTAGCTGCAGGGGAAACCACGTGAGCGCCATCAGCGCCGCCGTCGCGAGCACGACGCCGAGCAGAATCAGCTCGGGGTCGGCCGTATGCCAGGCGCGACGCAGGAGCCCGACGAGCAACAGGGCAACGGCGGCGATCGCGGCCAGAGCTGCCGGCACGCCCGCCTCGGCCGCGAGCTGCAGGTAGTCGCAATGCGCTCGCCCGAACGTGCTGGTCAGCAGCGGAATCGTGAAGCGCTCCTTCCAGCGCACCTCCGCCGCCAGGCGGTGGGGCACGAACTCCGCACCGAACGTCCCGAGGCCGAAGCCGCGCAGCGGCCGCTCGCGCACCATCTCCGCGCCGGCGGCCCAGGGCCCGAGTCGATAGGTGAGCACCGCGTCCCAAGCCCCGGCTCGGAGGTCACGGCTCGCCTCGAGCACCCGGGCACGAAGCGGCGGCACAGTGGCGACGCTCGCGACGAGCACGAGCGCCAGCACGCCGAGCGGCACCGCGGCGCGCGCGCGCCGCACCAGGACGAGCGCGATCGCGACGCCCGCGCCGACCGTCACGATCGCGGTGACATTGCGCGTCGCCGCGACTCCGGCGCCGTAGAGCACGAGCAGCGCCCACGCCGCCGCGCGCATGCGCGACGTCCGCACGGTGAGCCCGAGCGTCGCCGCGGCGACGCTCGCCAGCGCCAGGACCTGCGCCAGGTGCCCCTCGTTGCCGAGCAGCGCCCCCGCGTCGACGCGCCCGGCGATCGCCTCGACCGCGAAGACGTTCACGAGCCCGAGCGCCTGAGCGATCGCCAACAGCGCGTTGACCGCCGCGACGCCGAGGAACACGCCGAGGATCGTCCGCGCACCGCGGCCGTCCTGCATGCGTGAGGCCCCGAGCGGCAGCGCGCACGCGAAGAGCCAAGCGACACGCGTCGTGTCGATCGCCGCAGCGCGATGGTCGGCGCCGAGCGCGGCGACCGCGCTCGCCGCGAGCACGAACGTGAGGAGCCCGAGCGTGAGCCCGGCGTGTCCTCGCAGCGGCGCACCGCGTGGCCGCGCCGACGACGGCGACCAGAGCAACGCGAGCGCGGCCACGACCACGGCGACCACGGCCGCGAGGCGCTTCGGTGCGTCGAAGGCCGCCTCGGCGCGCGCATCCACCGCGAGCCCGGTCGCCGCGATCGCCAGCACCATCGCCGCGAGCGCCAGGCGCGCGCCGTGGTCGGGCGCGCGCGCCACCGCCGTCCAGACCCCCTTCCCCGGCCGTGCGCCCGCACCGGCGACGTTCGTCCGTGGCGGGCGCACCGCCCGCGCTCCGCGGCTCACGACCCGGCTCCATCACGGTAGCCGGCGAGCACCTCTTCCGCGATCGCGAGGTACCGCCGCTCGACCGCGTCGCGTGGACCGACCCCTTCGAGCTCGGCGAGCTTCGCCTGGGTCACCACGCGTGAGCATGCCATGATGAGGGCCAGGTAGAAGCCGCGCCAGCCGTCGCGATAGCCGCGGTGGCGCACGAAGCGGGTGAGCCACTCGCGCGTGGCGTCGCGCAGCGCCGCGACGCGGCTGGCACGGCTGCCGGCGGAGAAGGCCTGCGCCGCCTCGACACTGGAATAGCGATTCATGCGCGCGAGCACGTCGTCGACGTCGAGATAGTTGAGGTGGACGAGCGCGAGGTCGTCGTCGGTCGCGAGGGTCGCGACGCGCGCTTCGGGGCGCGGCCGTGGATCGGTGTGCAGCACGGGCAGGAAGTCCACCGCGCCGCGCCGGAAGAAGCGCACGTGCAGATCACGCGACGGATTCCATCCGCTGTGCCGCAGCGGCGCGCCGAGCAGGTAGTTGAGCCGGCCGATCCGCACCGCGTCCGCCTCGTCGGCCTCGGCGACGGCGCGCAGGCGCCGCGCCAGGGCCGGCGGCACCAGCTCGTCCGCGTCGAGCACGAGCAGCCACGGCCCGCGTGCCGCGTCGCAGGCGAAAGCGCGCGCCGCCTCGACGAAGCCGGCGCGCGGGTGCGCGATCACTCGGGCGCCGAGCTGCTCGGCGATCGCAATCGTCCCGTCCGTGCTGCCCATGTCGACGACGACGATCTCATCCACCCACGTGGCCACCGAGCGGAGCGCGTAGGCGAGAAAGCGCGCCGCATCGAGCGTGTTCACCACGGCGGAGATCGTGGTGCTCATCGCGGCGCGAGCCACGTCCGGGCCTGGCGCAGCGCCGCCGGCGCGGCGAGCGCCAGGCCGGCCGCGTAGAGCGCGAGCGCGGCCCCGAACGCGAAGGCGAGCCGCAGCGCCGGGGCGCCGGGCACACTCGCGTGCAACGCCGCCCCGACGAGTGACGTCGCCGCCGCCCAGAGCCATACCGGACCGGCCATGGACAGGACGCGGATCGGCACGATCCGGCGGGCGGCGCGGATCAGCAGGAGGTTGAGGCCCTGGACGCCGACGTTGGCGAGCGCGAACCCGAGCGGGCCGAACGCGGCGATCAACGGCACGCCGAGCGCCCACGTGGCGACCATCCACGCGAGCGCGAAGCCGAAAGCCGTGCGGGAGCGGCCGGACGCGTTCAGGAGACCGAGGAGCGGCATCGTCGTCGGCACCAGTAGATTGGCGATCCACAACAGACGAAACGCGGACAGCGCCGGCAACCATTGCGCGCCGAAGACGACCGTGGTGAGCGGGCGGATGAGGACGAGCGTCAGCATGGCGAGCGGCGCGACGGCCGTGTTGCTGAGGCGTACCACCTCCTCGACCAGGGAGGCGAGACGCCGTTCGTCGTGCTGCACGCGCGCGAACGTCGGCAGGTACACCCGCTGCATCACCATCACCGCCCAGGTCGGGTACGTCGCGACGAGCTGCGCCCAGCCGATGTAGCCAACGGCCGCGGCGCCGCCGGTGAGGCCGAGAAGCACGGGCGTGATGCTGTCTTTGACCATCGAGACGAGCCCGATGCCTTGCATGGGCAGCCCGAAGCGCAGATGCCGGCGCGCGCGCTCCAGATCCCAGCGCCAGCCGATGCGCCATGGGGATACGAGCGACACCAACATCGCGCCGAACGCCGCCCGGGCGAGAAACGCGACGCCGATCGCGAGCGTCCCCGCGCCGCGCCACGCGAGGAACACCGCGATCACGTTGTAGAGCAGCGCCTGCGCCACCTCGACGCCGGCCACGCTCGCGAACGCGAGGCGCCGCTCGAGGCGGGCGGTCGGAATCGTCTGCAAGGAGGCGCAGACCGCCGCCAGCGCGACCAGGCGCACGGTCCAGAGGTCGGCGAGCGGGCGCCCATAGGCACGCGCCACCGCGGGCGCGCCGAGCCACAGGGCGATCGTGACGATCAGTACGACGACCTGCTGCAGGGTGAAGACGACGCGACAATCGTCGTCGTCGGGCTCCTCGGCCTGGCGCACCAGGCTCGTCGCGAGGCCGGCGCCCCCGAGTTGCAGGAGCGCGCTCAGGCCGAACGTCGCGATGCCGAAGAGGCCGAACTCGCCCGGCGAGAGCAGGCGCGCGAGAAGCAAGGCGCCCGCGAAGTTCGCGCCCTGCGCGAACACCTGGCGGACGACGAGGGCGGCCGCACCGCGCAGCGCGTCGCGGCCGATGTCATCGGTGCGGCCGGCGTCCGGAGCCCGTACCGGCTCCGGAACGCCGCCGCTCACATCCTCATGCGCGCGAAGAAGCTCCCCCTGCGACACCCGTCACTACATACGCGCTCAGGGCGTGAAATGCGCGCCATCCGTGGCGGAGTCGAGCTGGAAGGCACGATTGCCGACGGTGAACTTCTTGGGATTCTGGTGCTGCACCGAGACCCAGGCCTGCTCGCCGCTCGGATTCTCGCTCGGGTTGGCGCCGGCGCCCGTCGGCGAGCCATTCAGGTTGAGGAAGAGCCAGCCGCTGTCGAAGGTGACCGGGAGGGTGGGTCCATTGATCTTGACCTTCTGCGCCGCCGCCGGGAATGCATTCGCGACCGCGGGCGTCTCGACCTCCTCCTGCTCGTTGAACGCCTCGAGGCCTTCTTGAGCGAGGGGATACCAGGCCGGGGTGCTGCCACACGTGAAGGGGCCCTGATTCACCTTCGGGTCGCGCCAGACGATCGCCGACGTGCCACCGGGGAAGAGCGGGCCCTTCGGGACATTGATGAAGCGCGCGGCGAACGTCGTGGAGAGCGGCTGGCGGTTGTCGGCTGCCGTCCAATTCACGAGCCGGCCGTAGAACGTGTACTGACCGCCGACCGTCGTCTCGGGATCCGTGGCGCTCGCCACGACGTGCACCAGCGGATCGCCGAATCCGAGCTTCTGCTTGGGGTCGACGAAATAGTAGCTGCCCCAGAGAACGTTCTGGTTCGTTGCGTCGCCGCTCCCGCCGCTGCCGAAGTACCCCGCATCGCTGGGAAATCTGCTGGTGCAGTTGTTCACCGTATCGACGGTGACGAAGCCGCGCGCCACCAGGTCGCCGTGGTCGAGCCCTGCGCAGCCGCCGAGCGCCACCGACGACTTGCCCGTCAACGCATTGCGCAGGTCGGTGACGACCGAGGGGACCAGATCAGCGGGCGGGAGCACGCCATCGCAGCTCGCGAAGTGGATGTCTTGGGAGAACGCCCCCTTCGGGCTGACCGTGTCATTCGGATCCTCCGGGCCGGCGCTTCCCGTCTGCGGCAGGTGTCCGTTCAACACGTCGAGCAGGTTGATCGTCTGCACGTCGTAGCCGGTGAGGTAGACGTTGAACTGCTGCACCGGGACGGCGAGATCGCTCCACAACGTGACGTGCGCCAGGACCGCCGTCGCCGAGGCGTTGTTGATCTCGAAGAACGTCGTGATCCCCGACGCCTTCCCGCCCGCCGTCTTGGGCAGATTGACCTCGAAGTAGGGCAGCAGCAACGTCGCCGCCGGCGTGTCCGAAACCTGTGTGACCGGCGGCTGCAGCTGGGCCGACGCCCCACCGTGCAGCACCATGACGCTCAACAACCCCAGCACTACGGCGATCGTCCGCATGTCTCCCCCTCCGTCGTCCTGCCTCTTCCACCCCATCGGCCTCATCCCTCGACTCACTGCAGCTTCCACGCGCTGATGCCCCCCGAGCTCGGGCAACGTCCCGCCTCGGCGACGCTCGATCGCTCTTCCGCGAAGGAGGCGACGATCTCGTCGCGCCCGTCGCCATCGAGATCCGCCAGGGCAACGTGCGCCCCCTGACAGCCTCCGGGGAAGCGCGGCACGGCGCCGATCTCGCGCGCGAAGCGGCCGTGCCCGTCGCCGCTGAACACGAGAGTATCGCCGTCGCCGGTGAGCGCCACGACGTCCGCGTGGCCGTCGCCATCGACGTCGCCGATGGCCAGCGCGGGCACGCTCGTCCGGCCTGCTTCCGCGAACAGCGGCCGGCGCTCCCACGTGCCACCGGCTCGCGGGAAAAGGACGTCGATCGCCGTGCGCCAGTTGGCACCGGCGCGCTCCAGGTAGCCGACCGCGAGGTCGGCGCGCCCGTCGCCGTCGACGTCGCGTGCGGCGACGGCGGTGACGTACGCCTGAGACGACACCGGCACCTTCGTCGCGGTCCACCCGCCGTCCGGCCGGCCGAGATTCACCAGATCGGTCCGGCCGAACATCCCGGACGCGGTTGCGAAGTCCAGTCGCCCGTCGCCGTCGAAGTCGGCGACCGTCACCGCGGAGCCGAAGATCGGCGAGGGCGGATCGGCGTCACGTCGTTCCCAGCGCGTGCCGCGATTCAGGTACACGACGATCTGGTTCGGCGCCGTCGCGGCGCGTGAACCCGGACCAAGCGCGAGGCGCGGCCCTTCGCCGAGCGCGATGATGTCGGGCTTGCCGTCGCCGTCCCAATCCGCGAGCGCGATCGCGTGCGACGTGAAGGTCGCGTCGCGCGACTCGGCCGCGAAGTCGAGGCCGGCGCTCGCGTCGCTGAAACCTCCCCGCCCGTCGTTGAGGAGCGCGCGCAGCCCATGGAGATGCATCGCGAAGACGACGTCGGGACGACCGTCGCCGTCGAGATCGGCCGCCTGGGCGTCGCCGTAGTCGTAGAGGCCGGCCGGGAAGTGCGCCTCCGACCACCGCTGCCAGCTGCCGCGCCCGTCGCCGAGGAACACGACCGGTGCTCCGAGCGTCTTTCGCGCCGGCCCGTGCACCAGATCGGGATGTCCATCGCCGTTCATGTCGGCGATACCGAAGCCCTCACGCCATTGTCCGGAGGTCGGCAGGCCGGACCCGAAGGCGCGAAAGCGCAGGCGCCGGCTCGTGCGCGTCTTCGGCTGCTCGTCCTTCGCGGCGCCGGTAGCGGGCGACGGCTCGGGCGTGGCTGCCAGGATCGTGGGACGCGAAGAGGTGGAGGTGTACATCTTCACCTCGTACGCGTCCTCGTCCTCGTGGACGACCTCGAGCGGAACGCCCCAGCTGCCACGGATGGTGTACGCGTCGATACGGACGGCCTGCGACTTCGGAATGCGAGCGATCGTGTACGCACGTCCGGCCTCGTCGGTGGCACGCGCAGCCGTGACGTCACTCGCGCTCTCGGCGGCGAGCAGCGTCGCCCGCCGGACGCCTGCGGTGCTTGCCAGGATCATGAGCGCCATAGCGAGCGGGATTCCGCGCAACGCCGGGCCAACCCGCGACCTCACCCACCCGGGACGAAGTGGAAGGCCGACTCCGCACTGTCGACCTGGATGGCCCGGTAGCCGATGCTGAAGCGTCCCTTGGCGTCGTAGGTCGAAGTCACCCACGCCTGGGCTGCGGCTGGGTCCTCCGGAGGATTCGGCCCGGCGGCGATGACGGTCGTGTTCAGATCGAGATATGCCCATCCCGACGCGAACGGCACGGGCAACGCCGCGCTCCCGACCGTCACCCGCTGCGCCTCGATCGGGAACGGCGTGAAGGTCATCTGCGGCGGTTGGGGCGCGAGCGGCGACGACACCGGCACCAAGGGATGCTCTTGCTCGTCGAAGATCGCGATGCCCTCCTGGCCGAGCGGATACCACGCGGGCTTCGTCGTGCAGTTGAACGGGGCCTGGTTGACCTTCGAGTCGCGCCAGGCGATGAGTGTGCTGCCGTTCGGGAACGTCGATCCTTTCGGGCCGCCGGCGGCGACGTAACGCGTCGCGAAGTTGGTCGAGAGCGGCTGGCGGCGGTCGGCGGCGGTCCAGTTGTCGTAGCGGCCGTAGAACGTGTACTGGCCGGGGACCGTCACCTCCGGATCCGTGAAGCTAGCGCGGATCGATACCAGATTGTCGGCGCGTGCCGTCTTGCCCTTGCTGTCGACATAGAAGTAGTCGCCCCAGAGCACGTTCTGGAAGGTCAAGTCGGAGACGATGTATCCGACGTCGCTGTGGAACCGGAGTGTGCAGTTGTTGACCGTGTCGACGGTCACGTACCCGCGCGCGACGCGATCGCCGTGCACGAGACCGGCGCAGAATCCACCGAAGAAGGGAGATGGTTGGCCGGTGAGTGACGCCTGCACGTGTGCGATGTACGAAGACGGCATCTGCGTGAACGGCAGCTGGCCGAAGCAGCTCGCGAAGTTGATGTCCTGCGACTTCGGCCCGTGGTGGCTGATCAGGTCGCCCGGATCCTGCCCGGCGCTCGCCGTCGCCGGGAGCGTTCCCGTGAGGAGCTGGCCGAGATCGATCGTCTGCATGTCGTATCCGGTGAGATAGACGTTGAACGCCAGAACGGGGACGGAGAGATCGCTCCACAGCGTGACGTGGGCGAGCACCGCCGTGGCGGAGGCGTTGTTGATCGAGAAGAGCGTGTTGACGCCCTTCGTCTTGCCCGTCAGCCCTTTCGGCAGCGCCACCTCGAAGTACGGCAGGAGCAACGTCGCCCCGGGCTGGTCGGCGATGGGCGTTTGAGCCGCGCACACCGACTTCGGCTGGAGCAGCACACAGCCGACGAGCACCAGACTGAGAACCGCGCCGATCTTCCGCATGTCATCCCCCCTCATCAACCACAACTGCCCCGACCATCCACGCCCGCCCGACCAGCCGGTCGATCGAGCCCACCACAACGCGATCTCGCAGATCTACGCCGGCGAAACATCGCGCAGCCCGCGCGCAAAGTCAATCGTAAACTGGCGACGCGACGGCGGAGCGCGCCGTCGACCTACATGTCGCGTCGACCGTCGAGCGCGCGTCCGAGCGTGACGACGTCCGCGTACTCGACGTCGCCGCCCATCGGAATCCCGTGCGCGATGCGCGTGACGCGCACGCCGAGCGGCTTGATCAGCTTCGCGAGGTAGAGCGCGGTCGCCTCGCCCTCGACCGTGGGGTTGGTCGCGAGTATCACCTCGCGCACGGTATCGCCGCGCAGCCGCGCCAGCAGGCCGCCGATCTTCAGATCCTCCGGGCCGACGCCGTCGAGCGGCGACAATGTGCCCTGCAACACGTGATAGCGCCCGCGGAATCCCTTCGAGCGCTCGATCGCGATCAGATCCGCCGGCTCCTCGACGACACAGATCGACTCGTCGGAGCGCTCGGTCGTCGCGCAGATCGGGCACGGATCGGTCTCCGTGAGCCCGTTGCACGTCGAGCAGAGGCGCGTCTGCTCCTTCAATGCCACAAGCGCCCCTGCGAGCCCGTCGGCGAGCGAGCGATCGGCGCGCAGGATGTAGAACGCGAGCCGCGCCGCCGTCTTCTCACCGATCCCCGGAAGCTTGGAGAGCTCCTGGATCAGCCGCGTCATCGATGGAGTGTACGCCATCCGCCCCCGTCCTCATCCCAGGCCGGGGATCTTGAGTCCCCCGGTCGCCTTGGTCATCTCCTCCGCCACCATCTTCTGGGCGTTGCGGATGCCCTCGTTCACGGCGGCGAGCACGAGATCCTGCACCAGCTCGACGTCCTCGCGCAGCACCGCGGGATCGAGGGTGACGGACAGCAGCTCGTGCTTGCCGTTCACGACGACGCGCACCATGCCGCCGCCGGCCGATGCCTCGACCGTGCGCCGCGCCACCGTCTCCTGCACCTGCGACAGCCGCTCCTGCAGCTGCTGCGCCTGCTTCATGATGTTGCCGAGGTCCCCGAGACTCATGGCTCTCCTCCACGGCTGCGCGGGCGGACGTCGGTGATCTCGCCGCCCAGGATCTCCACCGCCGATTTGACCGTCGGACTCGAGCGCGCGCGATCGGTGAGCTCGCGCGTGCGCGCCGCGGCGGTAACCGGCGCCGCCGACGAGGCCGGACGCAGCACGCTCAGCTCGACGCGCCGCGGTCCGCCGTACGCGCGGGCCGCGAGCTCCGTCAGCACCGTCATCTCGCTGCGCAGCGCGCGCTCGGCGAGCTCGGTGGCGAGGCCGATGTGAAGGCGCTCCGCGCTCTCCTCGATCGGCCTGCTGTCGAGCAGCGACATGCGCAAGCTGACCTTGGCCTGCGCCGCGGCAAGGAACGCCGTCCAGCCGCTGCCCGATGCCGATGGAGCGACCGCCGGCGTGCCCGACGTCGAGGTAGCCGACGTGCCCCCGGCGTCGGATGCGCCCGCTACGACGGACGCTGGCGTCACCGATGCGGCGCTCGCCGGAGCCTCGCCGCGCAGTGGGGCGCCGGCACCCGTCGGCGCGCGGGACGGCACCCCGGCGCGGCTCCGACCGTCGGGTCCGCGCCCGACCGGCGGCTCGCCGCCGCCGCCCGCGAGACGCCGTTCCATCTCCTCGAGACGCCCGAGCAGCTCTTCCACCGGCGGCGCGTCCGGCATCGTCGCCATCTTGACCAGCGTCATCTCCAGCACGAGCTTCGGCACCGCCGACTTCCGCACCTCCTCGGTCCCGGCCTGGGCGACGCGGAAGAGGCGCTGCAAATCGTCCGACGCCCGCAGCTTCGCCTGCCGCAGGGTCTCGGTCACCTCGTGGTCGGGAAGATCGGCGAGCATGGTCGCGTCACTGAAGAGCGCCGCGACGGTCAGGTTGCGCATCTGCTGCACCAGGTCGCGACAGAAGCGCGGCACCTCGTACCCGTAGCGATAGAGCTCGTCGACGGCGCGCAGGCACGGAGCGGGATCGCGTGTGAGGATCGCGGCCGTCACCTTGTGCAGGATCGTGCGATCGGCGACGCCGAGCGCGCTCTGCACGTCGGCCTCCGTGAGCGCCTTGCCGGTGAAGACGATCGCCTGATCGAGCAGCGATTGCGCGTCGCGCATGCTGCCGTCGGCCTCACGTGCGATCGCGAACAGCGCGCCGTCCGTCGCCGTGATGCCCTCGTCCGCGATGATGCGGCGCAGACGCTCGAGGAGATCGGGAATGCCGATGCGCTTGAACTCGTACCGCTGGCAGCGCGAGATGACCGTCTGCGGCAGCTTGTGCACCTCGGTCGTGGCGAAGATGAACTTGACGTGCTCCGGCGGCTCTTCCAGCGTCTTCAGCAGCGCGTTGAAGGCCGCCGTCGAGAGCATGTGCACTTCGTCGATGATGTACACCTTGAAGCGCGCGGCGGCGGGCCGGTAGCGGACGTTCTCGTTCAGCTCGCGGATGTTCTCGACGCCGGTGTTCGAGGCGCCGTCGATCTCGACGACGTCGAGTGCGGCGCCCGCGGCGATCTCCTGACAGCCGGGACAGCGCTCGCACGGCTCGGCCGTCGGGCCTCCCGCGCAGTTGAGCGCCTTCGCCAGGAGACGCGCCACCGTCGTCTTGCCCACCCCGCGCGGCCCGGAAAACAGGAACGCGTGCGCGATGCGCTTCTGCGCAATGGCGTTCCGCAGGGTGGTGGTGACGTGCTCCTGCCCCACCACGTCCTCGAAACGCTGCGGACGCCACTTGCGCGCCAGAACCTGGTACTGTGCCATTACGTCGTGCCTGCTCCATCGTCCCGGTGGTAGTCCGCTCGAGGTGGCGGCCAGGCACCCCCGCGGCACAGAGAAGGAGTCGGTACCGCTGCTTCCTTCCGGACCTGACGGAGTTCGCGACGTTCTCTTGCGCGGGACCTAGCCACCACCTGGAACGGACGCTGCCAATTGCGGGAACCTCTTCTGCATAGCATGCTCCTTCCCGGGGGCGCCAGCCAACGGCGGTCCCGCACGCGCGCATGGGCATCGACACGGCCATCTCGCCCGACCAGTGCAGCGCCATCCTGATCGCGGGCGGTCGCTCGCGACGGATGGGGCGGCCGAAAGCGGCGCTGCCGATCGGCGGCATGTCGATGCTCGAGCACGTCGCGTCGCGCGTGGCGCCGCTGGTGCGCGAGATCGTCGTCGTCGCCGCCGCCGACCAGCACCTGCCGACGACGGGAGCGCGCGTGATCCGCGACCGCGTACGCGACGAGGGACCGCTGCCGGCGCTCGCCCTCGGGCTCGGCGCCGTCGCGACGCCGTGGGCGTTCGCGCTCGGCTGCGATACGCCGTTCGTCCGCCGCGCGGTGCTGGGCGCGCTCCTCGCCGAGCACGAGGGCGCGACCGCCGTCGTTCCGCGCTGGGACGGGCGCCTGCAGCCGCTCGTGGCGCTCTACCACCGCGCGTTGGCTCCCGGCATCGAGGCGCTGGTCGCCCGCGACGAACGGCGCATGCGGGCGGTCGCGGATCTGCCCGGCGTGCGCATCGTCGAAGCCGAGCGACTGGCGCCGCTCGATCCCGAGGGGTGGAGCTTCCGCAGCCTGAACACGCCGGACGCCTACGCCGACGCGCTTCGCCATCTTGCCCGGGCGGCAGCGGACGAATGAGCTGGTCCTCTGCTATCGTCGATCCGTGAGCCCGCCGACGCCCGATCCGCCGAGCGCGCCGACCATCGTCCGCGAGCCGGCACGCGCCCCCGGACTGGAGGTCGCCATCGATCGTGCGGCGGGCGGCACGACGACGGCGGCACGCGACCTCGTCGCGGTCGAGGAGCCGCTCGAGATCCGGCTGAACGGCTGGCGCTGGCTCGTCACCATGCGCACGCCCGGCGACGACGGCGATCTCATCATCGGCCTCCTCGCGAGCGAGGGCGTCATCGAGCGCGCCGCCGACGTCGAGTCCATCGTCTTCACGCGCCATCCCGAGGAGCCCGACCTCGCCAACGTCGCCGACGTCCGCCTGGGTCGCGCGATCGAGGATCTCCAGGCGCGCCTCGCCCGCCATCAGACGATGGCGGTCACGAGCTGCGGCCTGTGCGGCAAGAGCGCCGTCGAGGCCCTGCTGGCCAACCGTCCGGCGCTGCCACCCGGTCCGGTCCTCGATGTCGCGCTGCTGGCGAAGATTCCCGCGCTCCTCGCCGGCGCGCAGCCCGTCTTCCGCACGACCGGCGGGCTGCACGCCGCGGCGCTGCTCGACGGTGCCGGCACTCTGCTCGTCGCGCGCGAGGACGTCGGCCGTCACAACGCGGTCGACAAGGTGCTCGGCTGGCGCCTGCGCGCCGCCGATACCTCGGCGCGCGTACTGGTCGTCAGCGGACGTGCCAGCTTCGAGATCGTGCAGAAGGCGCACGCCGCTGCGGTACCGGCCGTCGCCGCCGTCTCGGCGCCGTCGAGTCTCGCCGTCACCCTGGCCCGCGACGCCAACTTGACGCTCGCCGGCTTCGTGCGCGACGGCGGCTACAACGTCTACACCGGCGCGGAGCGCTTGCGACCGGCGCAGGCGATCCCGGGCTCCCGCGTCCCCACCGCGACCGACGAGCCGCTGTGGTTCATCCCGACGGAGGTCCGCCACGCACTCGACACGGTGGGACGCAAGATCTCGCTGGACGAGTGGCGTCTCCTGCCGCTCGTGGAGCGCGAGCGGCTGGTGGCGCTCGCCGCCGGCCCGCCACGCCCGTTCCTCGACGCGCTGACGGCGGCCGTCGTGGCGCGCACGGGCCATCCTCCGCGGATGCTGCCGCCCAAGGCATCCCCGTGAGCGTGACGCCGCCGCCGAGCGGCGGACCCCCGGGCGACGACGGCTTCGCGCGGCGACTGGGACGACGCCTGCCCTTCGGGCTCGGTGCCGCCAAGCCCCGTCACTACCGCGAGATGCTGCGTGTCGTCTGGGAGAACCGCGATCAGCTGCCGTTCGCCTGGCGCATCCTGCGCGATGGCGTGTGCGACGGCTGCGCCCTCGGTCCGCGCGGCTTGCGCGACGACGTCATCGAAGGCGTCCACCTGTGCATGACCCGCCTGATGCTGCTCCGCCTCAACACCATGCCGGCCCTCGACCCGGCCCTGCTCGACGACGTCCCGCGGCTGCGCACGATGTCCAGCGCCTCGTTGAGGCGACTGGGACGCCTGCCCTACCCGCTACTGCTGGAGCGCGGGGCAACGCGCTTTCGCCGTCTCTCCTGGGCGGACGCGGAGCGGCTCGCCGGCACGCGGCTGCGCGCCGCCTCCGGGCGCGTCGCGGTCTTCACGCCCTCGCGCGGGCTGACCAACGAGACCTACTACGTCGCACAGAAGCTGGCGCGCGCCCTCGGCAGCAACAACATCGACAACGACGCCAGGCTCTGTCACGCCGCCAGCACGACCGCGATGAAGCAGACGCTCGGCGTCGCCGCCGCGACCTGCTCCCTGAAGGATTGGATCGGCACCGATCTCCTGGTGATCTGGGGCAGCGATCTCGCCAACAATCAGCCCGTCAGCACGAAGTACCTGCACTACGCGAAACGCGCCGGCACGCGCGTGCTGGTCGTGAATCCGTACCGCGAGCCCGGGCTCGAACGCTACTGGGTGCCGTCCGTCGCGCGCAGCGCCGTGTTCGGCACGGCGATCATGGACGATTTCTTCCAGGTGGCCATCGGCGGCGACCGCGCCTTCGCCAATGGCGTCCTGAAGGAGCTGCTCGCGCGTGACGCGCTCGACCGCGGCTTCATCGCCGCGCACACCCGTGACTTCGCCGCGCTCGAGAGCACGCTCGCAGCCCAATCGTGGGACCTGCTCGAGCGCGAATCGGGGCTCGGGCGCGCCGACATGGCGCGCTTCGCCGAGCACTATGCACGGGCGCGCAGCGCGCTCTTCGTCTGGAGCATGGGTGTCACGCAGCACCGCTTCGGGGTCGAGAACGTCAGCGCCATCATCAATCTGGCGCTGGCGCGCGGCATGATCGGCCGGCCCCGGACCGGCCTCATGCCGATCCGCGGCCACAGCGGCGTCCAGGGAGCGGCGGAGTGCGGCAGCGTGCCGGGGACGCTCCCCGGCAACGTGCCGCTCGGCGACGACGCCGCCCGCGCCCGTTGCGAGGCGGCATGGGGCTTCGCGATCCCCACCGGCCCCGGCATGAAAACCAAGGAGATGCTCGAGGCGGCGCACGCTGGAGCGCTCGACGTCTTCTATCTCCTCGGGGGCAACTTCCTCGAGACCATGCCCGACCCGGAGTATTGCCGCGAGGCGCTGGCACGCGTGCCGCTGCGCATCCATCAGGATCTCGTGCTGAACTCGTCGACGCTGGTCGAGGGCGACGCGGTGCTCGTGCTGCCCGCGGCCACGCGCTACGAGCAGCGTGGCGGCGGCATAGAGACCACGACCGAGCGGCGCATCCGCTTCTCCCCCGAGATTCCCGGCCGCCGCGTCGGCGAGGCGCGCGCCGAATGGGAGATCCTCTCGGCGCTGGCCAAGGCGGCGCTCGACGATACGCGCGGCGCGTCCTTCATGCTCGACGCGCAGGCGATCCGTGACGAGATGGATCGGGTCATGCCGCTCTATGCCGGAATCAAGGATCTGCGGCGCGCCGGCGATTCCGTGCAGTACGGGGGGCCGCTCCTCTGCGTCGACGGCGTGTGTCCGACGGCGGACGGGCGGGCGCGCTTCACTCCGATCGTCGTCGAGGAGACCGCGCTCGCACGCGACGAGTTCGTCGTGAGCACCCGGCGCGGCAAGCAGTTCAACTCGATGACCTACGGCGAGCACGACCCGCTCACCGGCGCGTCCGGCCGCGACGCCGTGTTCATGGCATCGGCCGACGCGGCCCGCCTCGGACTCGTCGACGGCGATCCGCTGCGGTTGACGTCGGCGCTCGGGTCGTACGACGGACGCTGCCGGCTGGCGCCGGTCAAGCCGGGCTCGCTGCAGGTCTACTGGCCGGAGGGCAACGTACTGATCGACCGCCGCTACGATCCGGCGAGCGGCGAACCCGACTACAACGCGGTCGTGCGCGTCACCGCGATCCGGGGGTGACGCGCCGCTCCGGCGCCGCTCACAGCTCGTCGAAGCGCGCCGTCGCCTCGTCGATCTGCGCCAGATCGTACTGATCGAAACGGCAGATCAAGCCGGCGGAATCGAGCTGGCAGACGGTGACGCTCGGCGCCTCGAACCGTCCGCCCTCGCGCGTCCCGAGCCAGGTCGTGCCGTAGAGGAATCCGCCGCGGGACGTCTTGATGTGATCGATGCGCAGCGCGGCGTCGGGCGCGAGCTCGATCAGCGACTCGAGAGCCTCCACGTAGGCCGCCGGGCCGTACAGGGTCTCCCACCCGAGCAGGCGATGGTCGCTCACGACGAGGTCGGGCGCGAGCAAGGTTGCCAAGGTCGCCCAGTCGCGCGCGGCGAAGGCGCGCGTGAAGGCGCGCGTCAGCTCCGCGCCCGATGCGAAGCGGTCCAACGACGCCGGCTCGGCCTCGGCGAGACCCACCCCGGCCGCCGCGAGCTCGTCGTAGCGGACGAGCGCGGCGTCGAGCTCGTCGAGGTCGAAGAGCTCCGAGGAGTGGAAGACCTTGCCGTCGTGGGTGAACACGCTGACGAAGGGCAGCTCGAAGTCACCGCCCTCGACCGTGCCGTAGGACGTCACCACCTGCACGCCGGCCGTCGGCGAGAGTCGCAGCAGATGGTCGAGGCGCAGGTCGCTGCGCACCTCGAGGTCGTCCACCGAGGCGCGCCACGCCACGTACTCGTCGCGGCTCATGCGCGATCCCGTGCCGCCGAAGCGACGCCGGTTGAGCATCGTGAAGTCCTCGGGGAGCAGGCTCGCGACGGTGAGCCAGTCGCGCGCCGCGGAAGCCCGCCAGAATCGCCGCTCGTTCTCGAGCAGCTCGACGTAGGGCGCGCCCTCGCCGCACTCGTAGCGCGCGTCGAGCGCGGCGTGCGCCGCCCCGAGGTCTCCGACGTCGAACAAAGCCTCCCAGCTCCGCAGCTCGTCGGCGTCGACCTCGATCGCCGTGAGGTGCGCGTCCCCGAGCCCGGCGCCGTCCGCAGCGTCGGACGTCGGATCGAGGCGCATGCGGAAGAGCGCGAGCCGCTCGCCGCGCGTCGCGAGCATGTCCGCGCGCCACCGGCTCGGCGTCGCGGCGAAGGTCCGGTGCAGCTCGGCGAGGACTTCGGCCGCACCACGCTCGGCCGGCGCCGCGCCGCGCTCGCGGCGGACGTAGCGCGGCGCGAACGTCGCCACGACCCCGTCCCAGTCGCGCGTGTTCCAGTGTTGCATGTAGCGCGCGAGACAGCGCGACGCGGCGTTCGCGACTAGCATCGCCGCCGCCGAGGCCACGCCCTCCGCGCCCGCGGCCCCGACGCCCGCACGAAACCGACTGGCCGGGAGCGTCGCGCCCTTGCTCTCCCACAGGGCGACGGCCTGCGCCTCCTCGCCGTCCGCCTCCGCGGTGAATCCGGCCGCGCGCAACACCGCGGCGAGCGCGAGGCGGGCGTCCGCATGATCGAGAAGCGCATCGGTCGCCGCCGCGATCTCGACGGCGGCGCGCGCCAGGGTGATCGCCTCGCTGTGCTCGCCGCGACGCGCGAGCGCCTCGGCGCGCACCCCGCGCCAGGCGATCGCGGCCTTCAAGTCGTCGCCCGCCAGCGCCTCGCTCTCGCGGCTCAAGGCCTCGGCCTCGGCGGCGCGATCCTGCGCCAGGAGGGCCCGGCCGAGCAGGGCCGCGGCTCGCCCCGCATCGGTCCCGAGACCCTGCTGCCGCAGACCCTCATAGGCGCCGCGCAAGCACCGCTCGGCGGCGACGGCGTCTCCATCGAGGAGCTCGATGAGCCCCGCGAAGACGTCGGCCTCGAGCAGGCGCTGCATGATGCCGAGCTCCTCGACCATGCGGCGTGACGACGCGATCATGCGTCGCGCGGCGTCGGCGCGTCCGCGCAACGCCTCGAGCACGGCCTGACAGCGCAACGCGACGGCCTCGACCGCCGGCGCGCCTTGCTCGATGCGCAGCTTCCGCAGCACATCGAGGCAGCGGCCGCTGGCGCGGGCGACCGGGCTTGGCCCCCAGAGCGAGGCGAGCGGCGCGCCCGCCAGCACCTCGTTGGCGCGCCGCAGATCACCGGCGCGACGCGCCGCCGCGAGGGCACGGTCGAGCGCCGCCTCGCCGGCGCCGATCCTGCCGAGACGGGTGAGCGCCGTCGCATGGACGGCGTGGGCTTTGGCCTCGCCGGCGGCGTCGCCCGCCGCCGCGAGCTCGTCCGCGGCCGCCTCCACGGCGCCGGCCGTGGCGCGCAGCGCCTGCGGATCGGTGAGCGCGGCGAGCTGGCCGACGAAACAGGTATGCCACGCGCGCAGACGCCCCGCGGCGCCGGCGATGCGGTCGAACGCGGCGAGCGCCGCGCCGGCGGTACCGACGTCCCCCGCCGCCAGCAGCGCCTCGCACCAATCCGACGCCACGCTCGCCCGCGCCGGATCGGCGTCCTCGAGACGCTCGTAGGCGCGCCCGAGCACGCTCGCCGCAACCGGCAGGTCGTCGCGGGCGAGCGCGCGCCGACCGGCGGCGGCGAGATGGCGCGCTGCCCGCGCGCCGAGCGTCCGGCCGCTCTCGTCGAGCGGGCCGAGCTCCCGCAGACACTGATGGGCCTGCTCCAGATGCCATCCGATCGTCTCGTCCAGCTCGACCAGCTCGCCGGCCCGCGTCTCCAACCAGTCCGCGAGGCGCGCGTGCAGCTCGGCGCGCGTCTCCTTCAACAGGCGTCGATACGCAGCGTCACGCACCAGCGCGTGGTGGAAGCGGATCGCGGGCTCGCCGAGAAACAGCCCGGCATCCGCCTCGATCAGCTCCGCCCGTCGCAGCGCATCGAGTCGCTGATCGAGATCGGCCTGCATCTCCGCCGGCAGGAGGCGGGCGACGGCGGCGCGCGAGAATTGCCGCCCCACTACGGCGGCGCGCTCGAGGACGACGCGGTCGTCGCCGCGCAGGCGCTCGATGCGCGCCGCCAACAGCGCGTGGATGGTGGGCGGCATGGTCAGATCCGCGAGAGCGGCGCCGGCCACCCAGTGATCGCCGTCCCGTGTGAGGACGCCGTCGTCCACCAGCATGCGCACCAACTCCCCCAGGAAGAGCGGGTTGCCCTCGCTGGCCGCGAGGATCCGTCCAGCAAGCGCGGCGGGCAGCTCCTCGGCACCGACGACGTTCGCGGCGAGCCGGGTCGCGGCGCCGGCGTCGAGGCCGCCGAGCGCCACCACCACCTCCGCGAGCCCGGCCGGCATCGCCAGCGCGCCACGCAGCTCCCGCAGCTCGGGGCGCGCCGCGGCGAGCACGAGCAACGGAACGCCGGTGCTCCACTGCAGGAGATGCTCGAGCAGATCGAGGAGCAGCGCTTCGGCCCACTGCAGATCGTCGATCGCCAACACGACCGGGCGCGCGCCGCCGAGCGCGGCGAGCGCGCGCCGGACGACGAAGAAAGTCTCCTCGGGCGGCGGCGGGCTGCCCGCGAGCAAGGCGCTCACGCCGTCGATGATTCGCGTGCGATCGCCGGCGTCAGGGGGAATCGTCGCCTCCACGGCGGTGCGCAGCGCGGCGGACGACGTGGTCTCGTCGAGCCGCAGGGCCGTACGCAGCGCGTCGGCCAACGGCGCAAAGGTCGCGCCGCGGCTCGCGCCGCAACGCGCACGCAGCACGGTCGCCGCGTCGCCCAGGCGATGCGCGAACTCGGCCACGAGACGCGACTTGCCGAGACCGGGCGAGCCGAGGACCAGGACCAGCCGCGCACCACGCGCCGCGACCGCCGCGTCGTACACGGCGCGCACGCGTCGCAGCTCGTCCTCCCGCCCGACGAACGGCGCCGCCGCCGCGAGCGGCGGACGATCGAGCGACACGACCTGGTACGCGGCCACCGACTCGGATCGCCCTTTCAGCGCGAGCGCGCCGAAGGGCGCGAGCGTCACGCGCCCGGCGACCAGCCGGCGCGTCGCCTCGCCGATCAGCACGTCGCCGTCGCGCGCTTCCTGCTGCAGCCGCGCGGCGACGTTGACCGGATCCCCGACGACGTCGCTGTGATCGGCGCTGACGACGACCTCGCCGGTGTTGACGCCCACGCGCAGCGCGAGCGCACCGGCGAGGTCGGCGCGCTCGGCGAGCGCGCGGAAGGCGTCCTGCATGCCCACGGCGGCCCGCACCGCGCGCAGCGCATCGTCCTCTCCGACCCGCGGGACACCGAACGCAGCCATGACCCCGTCCCCGAGGAGCTTCACCACCGTGCCGTCGTGCGCGACCACCTGGGCGCGCAGGGCGGCGTAGTACCGGTCCATCAGCCGGCGCGCTGACTCCGCGTCGAGGCGCTCGTGCAGGGACGTCGAGCCGCTCAGGTCCGCGAACACGATCGTGACGACCTTCCGCGCCACGGCGGCGTCGAGCGCGTGCGTCGGAATCGGCGTCCCGCAGGCGTCGCAGAACAGGGCACCGCCCTCGTGTTGGCGGCCGCACGCCGGGCAGCGGGGCACGAACTGGGTGCCGCACCCGGCGCAGAACCGGGCTCCGGCGCGGTTCGCTCTTCCACAGCTCGTACAATCCATGGCTGCGCCCGGTCGGCTCTCGCAGGCTACCGTACCCACCTGGCTCTGGCCATCACGCGGCCTCTCGCAGTAAAGAGGGTCGAGCACTCCCGCCCCGTCTTTCAAGGAGGATCGTGTGACCACTGAACGCCCCAGTTTCAGCGCGCCGCTGACGCTGCACGCCCAGATCGAGGCCCGCGCGGTCCATCCCGCAACCGAGCGCAAGGTCTTCCTCATGCACGGGGATCGGACGTGGACCTACCGCCAGCTGCGCGACGAGTCGGTGCGCGTGGCGCATTTCCTCCGTGGTCGTCTCGGCCGGATCGATGAGGCGCGGCCCGCCCACGTCGCGATGCTCCTCGAGAACCACCTCGAGCTGGTCGGGCTGATCGGCGGCTGCGCGTACGCCGGGATGACGCTGTTCGGCGTCAACACGGGGCTGCGCGGTGACACGCTCGCGGGGGTGATCAACCAGTCGCGCTCGCGCCTGCTGGTGGTGGACGAGCGGTTGCTGCCGGAGGTCGAGCGCGTAATGGGCGCGCTCAAGACCGTGCCCCCCGAGCAGATCCTCGTCGTGCGCACGACGGACGGCGCCCTTTCGACCGGCACCGACCTGCTCGCCGCCATGGCGTCGGAGGTCGCCCCCCCGGGTGCCTCGCTCGATGCGCCGGGCGTCGACGTCGAGGGCACGACGAATCTCATGGTGATCTACACCTCGGGCACGACCGGTCTGCCGAAGGGGATCAACAACAACCACCTCAAGCTGCTCGCGACCGGCCTCGGCGTCTCGACCCAGCTCGAGCTCGGCCCCGACGACGTCGGCTACGCCTGCATGCCCCTCTTCCACTCCAACGCCGTCTTCGTCGGCATGATGCCGGCATTCTGGGTGG